>MDTG01068690.1_pt1 | contig 11941 bp, 12 predicted proteins | sample 811421 | NCBI WGS metagenome assembly MDTG01 (sample SAMN05326645, study PRJNA326480) | marine metagenome | isolation source: seawater | place: Pacific Ocean: South East | collected 2011 | reverse complement strand
TTTTCAGATGCATCAACAATTTCTTTTATAGAAAAAATTTTAATCATAATACAACTCCAGGTTTATTTATTTTACCAGATATGTCTATAAAAAAATCAAGATATATCTCCACTTTATTGAATAAATTAATATAAAATAGATATTATTAATGTTTATTTTTTTTTAAATTTAAAAAATATTAACACAAATTAAAATAAGCACTTTATTTAAAATTTGTTTTTTTTTTAAAATATTTTCTATAAATTTTCATAATAATCGGTGGGATCAAGTCAATAATAAAATTTCTATCAAATTCCATTTTTAATTTTTCACCCTTTGTTTCAACAAATTCTGTGCCATGTTCTCCCAAATATTCATCACTTGGTCTACCGGATGAAAAATAATATAAAGCTATTGATTTTCTGGAGATTTCGCTTGGACACCTAATTGGATCAGGGTGACCATGATAGGTAAATGATGTTGTGTTAAAAATTACACATCTATTAAATATTGGGTTTATTGATTTTATAGGTTTATCAAATTTATTTTCTTCATAAAATTCCAGTTTTCCACCCCACTCTTTTTTCCAATCCTTGTTCAAATATAACAAGAGGTTTAATCTTCTATCTAAATCGAACATGGAATGTTTATTAAAATCTGTATGAACTTTCAAAAAACCTTCACTTTTGATTTCGTGATAACCACCACCAATTAAATATGGGTCAGAAATAAGATTTTGTTCTATCCCAGTTAATCTAGTTAAATACTCCAAAAAAATATCACTATTTAAAAAGGAAATAAGTTTTGTTCCTGACTCAGAAATATCTTTAAAGCCTTTTGTTGCAAATTTGATTTCTTTTTGATTTTTATATTCAATCTTGTCTTTTATTTTTGAAAGATCAGGAAATTCTCTTAATACTTTTTCTAACAATTCTTCTTTTATAAAATTATCCAAAACAATATGCTTAAATGGAATATTATTCCTATATTCTAAATATTTATCATCAATATTTAGGTATTTTTCACTTATAAAATTTTCAATTTTCATTTTAATTTGAACAATTTTTTAATCTGTATATTTTAATCAAATTTACTATTAAGTTTACAAATTATTTAAGATTTAATAAATCTATTAAAATTTGAACCTTTTTGGTCCATTTCACTTTCGATCCATTTATAAGTTTGAGTCAATCCATCTTTTAAGCTCATTTGGTAACTCCAGTTTAGAACTTTTTTTATTAAATCATTGTTACTAGATCTGCCTCTTACACCTTTGGGTTTGTCTAATTGATAATTCTTACTCAATTTATTTACTTGAGAAATATTTTCTATAATTTCTATCATTTGATTGATGGAAACTTGTTCATCACTTCCAATATTAATTGGATCAGAATGATTTGACTCAAATAATCTTAAAGTTCCTTCAACGCATTCATCTACGTAAAGAAATGTTCTCGTTTGCTCGCCGTCTCCCCAAACATCAATTTCATTTTTATTTTCTTTTTTAGCTTGAATAACTTTTCTACATAAAGCAGCTGGAGCTTTTTCTCTGCCTCCATCATAAGTCCCGTAAGGTCCATAAATATTATGATATCTTGCAACTCTAACCTCTAAACCATAATCTTCCATAAAATGTCTGCACATTCTCTCACTAAATAATTTTTCCCAACCATAACCATCTTCAGGATTTGCTGGATAAGCATCATCTTCTTTTAAACCTTCAATAAATACATCTTGTTGCTTTGTTGTATTATAGGCACATGCACTTGATGAAAAAAAATATCTTTGCACTTTATTTTCTCTACAAGCAATTAATAAATTAGTATTAATCAAAACTGATTGCATACATTCAGCTTTATTATTTTCAATAAAACCCATTCCACCCATGTTACAAGCCATGTTAAAAACATAATCAGTATTTTTTACAACTCTTCGACAGTTAGATATATCTTTCATATCCATTTCATAATGATTTTCAGCTTCATTAAAATCTTGAAACCAATATTCTTTAGGCTTTATATCTGTTGCAATAACTAAATTTCCATTATCTAAAATTCTTTTAACAAGATGACCACCAATAAAACCACCTGCTCCAACAATTAAAACTTTTTTATTTTTTTTCATATTTTATATAAATACACTATTCATATAAAAATACTAATCTGAAATTTTAATAATAATTAAGGAAGTATTATTATACTCAATCTTTTATTACTTTTAAATCTTCTCTATAAACTTGCATTAATAATTTAAAGGATTTTAAGTACCTTTTAAGAAATATCTTTGGATTAAAAATTATTCTATAAAACCAACCCAAATACAAATTATCAATAAATTTATTAATAGGAGCTTGTTCACCCGTAAAATAAGAAATCGCACCTCCGGTACAAATAATTTTGAGAGATTTGTTTGTTTTTTGTTTTATAAAAAGACCTAAGATTTCTTGGACGCCTCCTGCTAAGTTTATTATTAAATAATCAGGTTTAAATTTATCAATCTCTTTTAAAAGAATATAATCATTGATTGTGTTTTTATCATATATTGGAGACACATAATTTTTAATGTTATACAAACCTAGATTATTAAAGAAAACTCTGTTTATTTTTGAACTATTTTGACTTGGATCAATTAAAAAAATTTTTTTTGAACTATTTTTTTGTAAAAAAACAAATAATAATTTTAAAAATTTATAACCAGAGAATTTATTAACTTTAATATTTTTTAACAGTCTAAGCAAAAAAACAAAGTAGCCACTATCGAAAAATACAAAGTTTGAGTTAATTAAAGCATTGTGATATTCAGATCCATTTTTTAAATTAGCTAATGTAGGGCCTGCAGGAAAAGTGAATAATCCATTTTTTTCTATAATTTGATCAAATTCACTATTTCTAATATTGCAAAAAATTATCCTTTTAAATAATAATTTTTTAATCATTTTAAATAACTAAACTATATTATAAAATTAAATATAATATAAATAAAAAGTTATCATATGTTTTTGATTAAAATTTATCAAAAAATATTTGATTTAATTCAGAGTAAAATTTACAAAAATAAGAAAAAAATTGGTAAAATTGAAAGAAAAAAATTTTTAAATTTAAGTGAAGTTTTTTTTAATCATTTTATTGAAGATCATCCATGCAGAGACTCAATGTTTGATACTTTAAAAATTTTTAATCAAAAAGAAATTAATATTATTGAGACTGGAAGTTCTGCTTGGGGTATGAATAGCACATCATTATTTGATAGTTATGTTAATTCATTTGGGGGTAATGTTTATTCGGTAGATATAAGAGCAAAACCAATGTTAGATTTAGAAAAAAAATTAACAAAAAATACTCAATTATTTTGTATGGACTCAGTAAAATTTTTAGAAAAAATAGAATTAAATAATAAAAATCAAACATTATTTTATCTTGACTCAATGGACGTGAATTGGCGAAATCCTCTGGCAGCTATGAAGCATGGATTAAATGAATTTAAAACTTTAACTCATATTTTAAAAGTAAATGATCATATACTTATAGATGACACTCCTCTCAACGAAAAAGAATTAGAAATTGTTCAAGGAAAAAAAATAGCTAATATCTTTAAATTTCTTAAAAATCAAAAAAACATCATTGGGGGAAAAGGAAGTCTTATATTACATTATATCCAAAAATCTAAAAAAATTAATTATCAAATAATAAATCATAAATATCAGTTATTAATTAAAGTAAAAAATATACATTAATTTTTATTTTCAAACAAAAGATTGAATTGTTTATAGGAACCATCATTTTCAGGAAGTATTGTTGTATCTGTAGCGCTACATAATGATAAATAAAAATTATTATCTTTCATAAAATCCAATACATCGTTTGCCTCATGCGTTTTACTTTCTCTAGGGAAATTAAAACCAGTTTCTAAGCAGACAAATTTTGTTTTTTTAAGTGTTTCTTTTAAACCTAACAATACTTCATATTCAAAACCCTCAACATCCATTGCAACAAGATATATTTTTTCATTTTGAATAAAATCTAGATCATCTCCTTTTCTAACAAGAACATCATAAGTTTTTTCTATTTCTTCATCTTTTTCAATATTTTTATGATTGTCTTTTTCATTGTAATTTTTTGAAGTCCATTTAAGTAAAGATGAGGCTCCAATATTAATTTCATTTCCCTCTAAAGGGTCTTTATAATTAAATTCATAAAATTTTTTTATTTCATTTTTAGAACCAAGCGCAAAAGCGCAAAATACAATTTTTTTTGCTTCTTCATGATAATATTGAAGTATTTCCATAGATCTTAAAATCCCTGGTCTAGAAGGTTCGAATGTAAATACTTTTTTTGGATTAAATTTCTTAATAAAATAAAGGGAATCAAGACAGTCCCTAGATCCTATCTCTAAAAAAATTGAATTTTCAATTTGGTCTTTATGTTCTTTTTGTAAAATTTTTTTTTCAATCCATTTATAATTCCCACCAGCCCATTTAAACTTTTTAAGCCACTTTACTTCATCTTTTTTTTCTTTAAAAAATTCAAAAAATATTATTTTTTTAATTATCTCTTTAAAAATTTTTTTCATATATTATTATCTATAACTAAAAAAACCTGTGAATTAAGCAAAGGTCCAAAAAAAACAAATGGGGTATAAAATTTTTTGATGATATTAAATTTATTATCCTCTAATAATTTAATTAACTTTAAATAATCGAAACCTACGTGTGATGAAATATATTTATTTGTTTTTTTTCTTTTTATTTCTAAATTGAACAAAAGCTTAAATAAATTTTTCAAACTTGCTCTATTGTTCTTCTGATTAATTAAATATCTGTAAATACCCTTAAGAAAACCAGATAAATATATTTCAATTGGCACTGAGATTAAAATTAAACCATTTGGTTTTACTCTAGATTGAATTTGATCAATTAAAAATAATTGCATTTTTTCATTAAAATGTTCTAAAGTTTCAAAACATGTAACCACATCATACTTATTTTTAATTAAGTTAAAATTTGAAAATATTTTAATATTTCTGGTATTTGAATTATGAAATAATTTTTTCATTTCAGATACAGCTTTTACATTGGGATCATACCCAGACAATTTCCAACTTTTCATATTTTTGTGAACTAATGAGAGAAAATATCCATCACCACATCCAAAATCTAATAAATTAATTTTTTTTTTAGAATACAAATTGGTTAGATAATTTAATGATTCATTGAATCTTGAACTATGAGATATCTTTTTTAGTTTACTTTTATTGTTATAAGTTTGTTTTCTATAAAACATAATTTTTAAAGTAATTATCAAATGATATAATAATTTTATTTATGAAATTTTTTTCAGAAAATTCATGCTTTAGTTTTTTATTATAAAGATTTGCACATTTTTTTTTATATTCATTTGATTTTGACTTATCAAACACTCTTTTTAGAGAAATTAAGTTGCTTGTTTTGAAATAATTAATTTGATTACCATAAATTTCTTGATGAGCTTCAATATCTGAAAGAATTATCTTGCATTTGGCAGATAATGCTTCCAGTGGCGTTATTGAAAAACCCTCAAATAAACTAGGGGAAATATAAAATTTTGATTTATTATAAAGCTCTTTCAATTTTTCATCGGTTGGGTTTTTAAAAATTTTTATTCGATTATTGTTTTGTGTAATTTTTTTACAAAAATTATAATAATTTTTATCATAATCAACTCCAGCTATAAATAGTTTAAAATTATTATTTAAATTACTAAAATAATTAATTAAAAAATCATGGTTTTTTAGTCCGAAAAAACCTCCGACGAATAAAATTGAGTCTTCTTTTTTGAAGTTTTTTGAATAAAAATTTTTATATGTACAACCAACAATATTATAATTCTTAAATCCTTTGAATTTAAATTTTTTTAAAAAGAATTTTGAAATAAATTTAGAATTAAATATGAGATATTCACTTTTTTTAACAGATATAGATTGTATTAAATTTGTAAAAAGTCTTGGTATTTTATTTCTATTATCTAATTTTGAATTAAAAATAAATGAACCATAATCATGAATATAAACTAACTGTGGTTTAAAAGAAAATATTAATCCATAATTTGAAAGAGAGCAAATTAAGTCTACTTTTAATTTAATGGCTGTATAATTAATAATGAATAATAATTTTAAATAATTTAAAATTTTATTATCAAGAGTTTTGATAAGAATATATTTAATGTATTCATTTTTATTTTTCCTGATGTAGTTTTGATTTTTTTTATTTTTTTCTATCAATATAATAAAGTTATAGCTATTTGTGTGATATTTTAAATTTCTAACAATCAAATTAGATAAAGTTGAGTAGGCATATCTTGATTTAATCTTTTTTAAACCAGGATTAATTAATATATTTTTTTTCATTTAATCTAATTTTAAAAATTTTATTTAAAGAAAATAAATTATCATTTGATAATTCATTATAAATTATTTTTTTTTCATTTCTTGATTTTATAACTCTCATTAATGATATTTTGATATACTTTTTGTTAAAACCACTAATCAAAAAAATTTTTTTTTTAAAATTTAAAGGGATAAAATCAGCTTCAACAGAGATAATTTTTTTTGAAAAAAAAATCGCTTCATACAATGGCAAACACATACTTTCAAATTCTGAAAGATTCAGAACAAAATCAAATTTTTTATAATAGTTATAAATTTTATTTTTTTTCAATTGACCCAAATTATAAATATTTTTCAAATTATATTTTTTTTTTAATTCTAAATAATCAATATTTTTTATTGTGAGAAAAATTTTAATATTTAATTTGTTTTCACTAATAATTTCATCAAATAAGTAAAGTTTATCAAAATTTTTATTTGGATAATAATTCGCTGGGTAAATAATATTTTTATAGTTCTTATTAATTTTTAGATTATTTGCTATTTTAAAATTTTTGTTTTTTTTAAAAATAAGTGGAATGCACTTAAAAAAATCTACAACAAATAATCTTCTTCTATCTAAATTGTATTTATTAATTAGTTTTTTTTTTACAAAATTATTTTGGGTTAAAAAAAAAGATTTTCTATTAGTGCAGAATTTGAATAAAAATATTTCAAGAATTAACCTTATATTTAAGTATTTTTTTATTTGTTCAAAATTGTAAGTATAAAAAATATTATGAAATAGAGTAAGTTGTTTTTCATTATTTACAAAGAAGCTAGAAAAATTTCCACAATTTAAAACTAAATCAAATTTTTCTTTTTTAAATTTTTTGGCTATGTAAATATGGTCAATAAATAATTTATATACAAAATTAAATTTCTTTTTCGGATACTCAAAAAAAATTACTTTATGATTTTTATTGAATGATATTTGATTTTTCAAAATTTTAGGTGCAATAATAGTAAAATTGTATTCATTTAATTTATCAATTTCATCAAAAATATAATGAGAAATAGTTTGGCTACCCCCTGTATATAAATTTATAGCATTTATTAAAATTTTTTGTTTTTTCATTAAACAAGTTAATTCTTATTGTTTTTTAAATTATTTTTCATTACCATAATTACAGTTAAAACAAATGGTATTGAAAAATAATTTAATCCACGAACGAATAAAAAAGTTAACATGATAATAGATCCAATAAATAATAAGTCATTTGGTTTATTAAAGAACCTATTTATAATTATTTTCATTACAAAATATAAAACAAGGCATCCTAATAAGCCATTTTCAGAAATAATTTTTGACAAATTAAAAGAGCCATCATTAGCATTGTAAATATCATGCTTTCCAAAATCTAAAAATAAATAATTGAAGCTTCCATTATAAAAATATTCCTCACAACCCATTAAATTAAAACCAGCGCCTAATAGGTATGTTTGATTTAAATAAATAAATATATTTGAAAAACCATTCAACCAAACTGCAATTGACATAGTATGCGGTATATTTAAATCAATTATACCATAATCTAATAGGCTATTTAATATTTTCATTGAGTTTAAAAATTTGACTATTATTGGCCCATCATAATTAAAAAATAAAAAAATTAATAATATAGGAAGTAAAAAAATAAGATTTTTTTTGGAGTTAAATAATAAGATATATAATAAAAGTATTACAAGTAATGTTAAAGATAAATGAAAGTAGAGAATGTAAATTAAATTTATAATATTTAAAATTGTAAAATTTTTTTTTTTAAGTGATAATAGTAAAAATGGTGACAAATATAAAGCTATATGAGATGGTTCATTAAATATTTTAAAACCTAAAGAAAAGTTTAATGAAATGAAGTCAAAAATTGTATATAAAAAATGAACTATTGAAAATTTTTTTAAGAAATTAATATCATTTAAAAAACTAAAATTTGTTTTAAGAACAAAATAAATAATCAGATAAAATAATACGATACTTTGTATAATTCTTTGATAATCAGTGCATTTATCAAAATTTAATGTGAAAGTTAAAGTGTTATACAATGTGAAAATAACTACAAATACGAAATAATACTTATTTAATTTATAATTATTTTTTTTAAAGAATATGTAACTTAAAAATATGAAAATTGTAATTCCAAAAATTCTACTAACATAAGTTTGTAAAGTTTGATCAAAAAAATAAATTAAAATTAGTATTATATAAACGATAGAGTTCTTATCATTTGTTTTAATATCATTTATCACAAAATCTAAATATTTTTAAAAATATAATCACTTACTTCTTTTGCGTTCATTTTTTTTGGAATACTAATCTCTTTTATAGTTTTAAAGTTTTTAAAAAAAATATTTAATTTTTCTCTGTACTCATTATCTTTAATTAAATATTTTGAAATTATATTACTTTCATTACCAAGGCTAGATAATCTACTATTAATTCTAAAATATTCAGATCTTTCATATAAATAATGACCAGTTATTCTGTTTATCAGATCTTGTTTAGATATATTTTTAAATTGAATCTTTTTAATATTTTTTTTTTGAAACCAAAAAAATTTATCAATTTTTTTTTTTTGTACTGCTGTCTTGCCACCCAAATTTTCAAATGAGTAAGTATAGTACTGTTGGTTTATTAAATAATTATATACTTTTTGTAAAAATAGTGAGTTTAACTTAACCAAATCTTTAAAATATGTTTTAATTTTTTTAAGATTAATTGAATAGTTTATTCTTTTATTTAAAATATCATGACTCTGTACAAAATTATAATCAAATAAATGGCATTTTCTTGGCCAAGGAAAAACATTTCCATTTAAGTCAACACACGACCAATCTTCTGAGAAAATTTCAGCACCTTCATCAGATAATTTAATTGCTAAACTTGTTTTTCCAGTATCATCTGGACCAGCTATAAAAATTGTTTTATGTTTGTTGTAAGCTACACCATGGATTAATATTTTATTCCTCATATTAACAATTGATTCAAACAACATGATCAGAAAACTAAAATTTGTATTTGATGAATAATAAATATAATTTTTGATTAGATTAACATTTGAAGGAAGAGAGATATCATAATCATGAATATCTAGTTTTTTTTTATTATCTGAGTAGATAAATTTTATATTTGGATGATATAATTTTTTTTTGTAAAAGTAAGTGTACTCTTTGTAAAAAAATTCTGCAAAAGGTCCTTCAATATTCACTTTGAAACCATAAAAATTAAAACTTTTTTTTATCATAAAATAAAACTCAGACCCAATAGTGTTGAATAAAAAATTAATATTAAGAACTTACCCATACTAATTATTTCAAAATTTAACTTTTTTAGTATAATTAAATTTATTAATCTAAAAATTAAATTTGATATAAATATCATGGATGCTAAAAGAATAATACCACCAAACATTAATGAAATTATAAAAACCATCAGATTTGTTACTATAAAAAAAGAATAAATTAAAATTAATTTAAAATTTTTATCAAAGAGAAAGATTAAATATTGGGTGGGTCCTAACAAAATATTAATAAACTGTGCTGATACTAAAATTTTAAAAATTATTGTTGTCTGATAATAGCTATTTTTTAAAAAAAGTTCGACAAAAAAATCAAATAGGAAAATTGAAAATATTAAAATAGGAATACTAATTAATGAAATTAAAAAAGTTTTTTGATTATAATCTTTATTTATATTTGTTAAATTATTATTTTTTATTCTTGATGAGTACTCGGGAAGCAAAATTACATTTATAGCATTTAAAAATATTGAAAATAATCCTGCAGAAATAGCAGCTATTCTATAATCTGCTAAAACAAAACCAAAGCTAACAAAGCTTATTAATATGATATCTAATCCTGACATTGAAAAAGAATATAAATTTCTTAAAAAAGTAAATTTAAAATTTTGAAATAAATTTGTTCTTGGTTGAATTAAGTTAATAATTTTTTTTTTATTTTTAAAAATGTAAAATAAATAAGATACACTTAGAATCAATTGAAACAAATAAGCGTATCTTAAAATTTCAGAAAAATTATTTAAGTTAATATTATTCCAAAGTATTAAAACAAAAACTAGTACTATAAAATTTTTGAGAAAATTTTCTATAATTATAAAAAATAAACTTTTAGAGTCTATTCTTGTAATTGATGAAAAAAAATAACTTAATGAAGAAATTAAGATCAAATCATAATTATTTAATGTAAAAGAAAAAAAGGTTTTATTAATTGAATATTTGTTAAAAAAAAAATATGAAATAATAAAAAAAAATAAAATTAAAAAAAATACTTTAAAAAAAAAAATGAGTGATAATCTTATTTTGGCATTATTGTCATAGTTTTTTATATATATTTCATCAGATCCAATTAATGCGAATAACATAAAAGAGGCTTGAATTGAAAAAAATAATAAAATTTCAGAAAAGTTATTTTTATCTAAATGATTTTCTAAAAAAATCAAAACTACTACAAAAGATAATTTTCCAAATATTAAACTTGATAACGAAAATAAATAATTTTTATTAAATGATAATTTTTTTGATTTTTTTAATAAATAAAAAAATTCCATAATTATAATATCTCTCTATATTAATAGATAATTTTTCAACTAATCCTCTACCTATATATATTAAAGTACCTTTCTTTTTAATCTTATTGTTTAAAATTGTTTCGTAAATTAAATTTTGGTTTTTAATTTTATCTTTATCATATTTTGGTTTGTAATATTTATTTTCGAATTCATTTACAGCATTTAGAACACTAAAAATTTTATTAGAATTAAGTATACTTTTAAAGCATTTAATACCATCTCTGTTTAAAAAAAATAAATTTGTTCCTATGATATCGCTGTCTCTGTAAATATTATGATAGTTACTAACTGTAGATAATCCAATCATGATTGGTAAATTTGATTTTAATTTACTTACGACAATTCCTTGATTAAGTATTTTTTTTAAAAGAATATAGCTTTTCATATATGTTGAGAAAGTATCATTAATAAAAATAGCTCCTTTAGTTTTTTTTTTTGATATATATTTTTTATAAGCAGAAAAATCGTATTCTTTATCTATATAAGTACTGACTTTTATGATTGGTTTAAGATTTGGTTTAATCTTTAATTTTTTAATTAAGGATTTAGCAACAACTAATTCTATATTACAGTCTTTTTTTATTAGCCATTCAATAAGTTTAAATATTATTTTTGCTCTTGATTTAAACTTTAATACTATACAAATGTTCATATTTATTTAATCACCTTTATATCTTATTAAGGCATAAAAAGTTTTAAAAATTATGTATAAATCTAACCATATAGTCCAATTATTTAAATACCATAAGTCAAATTCCATTCTTCGTTTCATTACACTTGGATCTGGAGTTGCTCCTCTTAATCCATTAACTTGAGCCCACCCTGTTAAACCTGGGTTACATTTGTGCCTTTTTAAAAAGTTAAAAAATAAATTTGAATAATGAATATCATGCTCAACCATATGTGGTCGTGGACCTACTATAGACATATCTCCAGTTAAAACATTAAAGAATTGAGGTAATTCATCTACACTATATC
>MDTG01056111.1_pt1 | contig 11941 bp, 11 predicted proteins | sample 811421 | NCBI WGS metagenome assembly MDTG01 (sample SAMN05326645, study PRJNA326480) | marine metagenome | isolation source: seawater | place: Pacific Ocean: South East | collected 2011 | reverse complement strand
GTGTTAAAAATTTACTTCATCCATTTCAGACTTTTATTTTAGGTCAAAAAAACTTTGCTGTAAAAATAGCACTTAAAAAAAAGATACCATTAATTTTTTATGGAGAGAACGAAGCAGAACATGGAAATAGAATAGCAGACAATAATTCATCTCTTAGAGATAGTGCATATTTCACTTTCAAAAATATTAAAAATATTTTTTTAGGCGGAGTCCAATATAGTGATTTGATTAATAATTATAAAGTATCAAAAAAGAAATTAGACTATTTTCTTCCCGCAAGTCATTCTGATTTTGAAAAAAGTAAAGTTGAGGTGCATTATTTGGGATATTATTTAAAGTGGATTCCTCAAGAAACATTTTATTATTCTGTAGAAAATTGTGGCTTTAGACCAAGACCTTTTAGGACACCGGGTACTTACAGCAAATACAATAGTATAGATGATAAAATAGACGATTTACATTATTATACTACATTTATCAAATTTGGTATTGGAAGAACTACTTACGATGTAAGTCAAGAGATAAGAAACAATCATGTATCTCTAGAGGAGGGTAAAAGGTTAATTAAAAAATATGATGGAGAATTTCCCAAAGTGTATATTAAAGATATTTGCGAGTACTTAAAAATGTCACCTTTTACATTAAAAAAACATTTTGATAAATTTAGATCTCCACATATTTGGAAAAAAATTAAAAATAAATGGCGATTAAGGCACACGTGTAATAAGGATGGGGTAGATGACTAAAAAAAAAATAGTATATTTTGTTCATTGTGTTGATACGGAGGGACCTCTGTACGAAAGTTTAAATGCAAAATTTGAGCGCATTAAAGATATTTTTAATATTAGTATTTTTCCATCAAAAAAAAATTTAGAAAAGCTGAAAAAAAAACAAATTTCTTTAGAAGGTAGAGAAGACAAGATAGCTTCAGTTTTATCTAGTCATCTTACAAATTATAATTCGAATTGGTCAAAAATTAAGGAAATGATTAAAAGAATTTTCTCTGAAAATTTTAGAAAAAAATATCATGATGCTTATGGAAATCCATGGATTTTTAATTGGTTTTGCTTAGATCACGTTGGTTATAAAGTTAATCCAAGACGGAGAGAATTAGGACACCACAAAATTTTTGATTATTATAAAAATATTTTACAGAAGAGTAAATTTCAAGATGGATTATATTGGCATTTTCATCCAATGTCAGTTTATAATGAAGCTCATAGATGCGCAACATCTTATGTAAATTCACCGGAGCTATATAATATTTTATGTAGAAAAATAATTGAAAGGAATTTTTTTCCTTCAGTTTTTAGGGCAGGGTTTCAAGTAGAAAGACCAGATAGTAATTTATTTTTAGAACAATGGATTCCATTTGATATTACAAATATGTCTACTAAAAATAATAGAGATTTGGATTTATCTCTAGATTTTAAATTAGGTAGATCAGGTGATTGGAGAAGAGCGCCAACTGAGTGGAGCATATACCATCCAAACCATGACGATTATCAACAAAAAGGTAATTGCCGTAGATGGATAGGCAGAGCTTTAAATGTGATGAATAGAATAGCGAGTGTTAACCAGAAAGAAATTGATAATGCATTTAAAGAAGCGAATAAAAAAGGGTTTGCTTTAGTAGGTTTTGCATCTCATGATTTTAGAGATTTAGGATATGAAGTAAAGTATTTACACAGTCTTATATCAAAATCTTCTAAAAAATTTAAAAATGTAAAGTTCAAGTTTTCTGATGCTAAAACTGCATTTGCAGAGACAGCAAAAAAAATTGAAAAAATTAAGATCAAACCTTTAAAATTTAGAATTAAATATTTTAAACAGACAAAAAAAGATTTCGCAAGAATACAAATAATTGTAAAGCAAGGCGAAGTCTTTGGACCCCAACCATTTTTGGCTTTAAAAACAAAAAAAAATCGATTTTTTAATGATAATTTAGATTTCTCAAATAGTAAAAAAATTTGGAATTACGCTTTTCACAATGATACTATTCCAATAGAGCATTTAGATAAAATTGGAGTTGCGGCAAATGACAAATTAGGAAATGTTCATATTGAAAGGTTGCAGGTCTATAAAAAAAATAAAGTAAAAAGAATAGCTTAAATGATAAAAAGCCTATGAGAAAAATTATAAGGTATTCTTTTTTTAAGTTATTTTACAGATTAAATAAATCTACTATGGTATAAATAGAAAATGAAATTCTTAATTTATTTAAATTTATTCATTTTTTTATCAGCGAGTAACGCATATGCATATCTTGATCCAGGCACTGGTGGATTTATTATTCAAATGTTAATTGCCTTTTTCGCAACAGCATTTGTTTTTATAAATAATTTTTGGAAAAAACTGCAAATTTTTTTTTTTAAATTCATAGCAATTTTTCGAAGAGACAAAAACAAAGAATAATCAATTTGGTAAAATGCAGGATTTTATCAATAAAATTCAAAATCTAAAAAATTTTTTTTCTATAAAAACTGATAAAAAACTTGTTATATTTTACTCAGAGGGTTTTAATTATCGAAATTATTTACTACCCCTAATAAAGAAAATTTCTTTAGAAAAAGAGTTTTGTGTAGCCTACGTCACATCAGATTCTAGAGATAATCATAGTATACATCCAAATGTATCAAATTATTTTATTGGCACTGGTTTATTTAGATTAATATTTTTTACTTTAATAAAATGTGATTTTTTAATCACCACCCTATCTAATTTAAATAATAATATTAAAGTTTCAAAAAATGTAAAAAAAATAGTTTACATTCCACATTCTTTATGTAGCACACACAAAGTCTATGAAAAACATGCCTTTCAACATTATGATATTTTTTTTTCAACGGGTGATTATCAAAAAAAAGAATTAGAAAAATCAGAAAATATTTATGGTTATCCAAAAAAGAAAGTTTTTAATGTGGGGTATATTTTTTTTGAAAATTTTAAAGAAGAAAAAAATTATAAAAAAATAAGTGAAACTAATTGTATTATATTTGCGCCATCATGGCAAAGAGACAGCAAAAATTTAATCAATGATTATGGAAGACATATTATAAAAGCATTATTAAAAAAAAATTACTATGTAATATTACGTTTACATCCAGAGTCTGTAAAAAGATCTAATAATGAAATTAATTTGATTATAAGGGAATTTAAAGATAAAAAAAATTTTCTATTAAACACAGATCTAAGTGATTTATCAGTTTTTTCAAAATCAGAAATTTTAATTACGGATAATGGTGGAGTGTCTTTAGAATATGTATATTTATACCATAAGCCTGTATTGTATCTTAATTATAAAGAGAAAATTCAAAATAATGATTATCAAAAAATAAATCAAGATACTTTTGAAGACAATTTTAAATTAAATTTTTGTTATGAGGACAAAGCTATAAATTTTGAAAATATTGACAAAAAAATTGAAATGATAAAAAAAAACTTTTATTCTAATAAATTAGAAAAGGCTTTAAAATTTTTGCACAATAATATAAATTTTTACTCCTCTTCATCTGATAAAATCATTCAAGTTCTTAAAAAAATAAAATTAAATTAAGTAATTATTATTTTAATATCTTGTTATATCCATAAAAAGTTTTTTTATTTTTATAGGCAAGATTTTCATTTAGAGCACAATTTAGAGCAAATATAATACTATTAACATTATCTAAAATTATACCTTTTGGAAATTCACACTCATTTTTTTTTATAATTGTTAAAATATTATAGTTATCAATTAATTCTTTTTTATTTTTTTCAAAAAGCATTTGAACAAATTCATCTTTATCATTCCTCTTATTATAAATTGCATTATCTCTAAAAAAATACCCATGATCGGATTGTATAACTACTACCGCATCCCTATCTTTTGATAAAATATAATTTTGAAACTCTTTAATTCTTTTTACAGCACATAGGTAATTCATTTTGTAGCCTATTGTCATATTATTTTCATTATTCACTAAACCACAATTTTCATTATAAACAAATGGAGAATGAGGCATCAAACTATGTATTAAAAAAAAATTTTTTCCTTCCGTTTCATAAAATTTAGAATTATTAAGAAAATTTTTTAAAGCATCATTTTTCTTGTGATATAATTTAAGAAGTAAGTTAGGATTAATTTTATTTGTAAATGCGACAATGGGAGAGCCACTTAAAAAATTTATTCCAACATAAATATTTATAAATTGATCTAATTTTCCTTTGGTAGAGTCCCCGCAAAAATTATTATTAATTATTCTACAATTAGTTATATAATTTGAATACCACACAAAATTGTAATCATAATTGTTTAAAATTTTAATTAAGTTAGGTTCATTATTTTTTAAGTTTTTTTTGTAAAGGTTCCCTGGATACAGCGTATCTAAATTTATCTTAGCATAATCTTCTGAGATATAATTTAAATTAAAAACTGACCCAATAGTGAGACCTGTATCAAAATAACTAGATTTTATATTTTCAATTTTTTTAAATTTTTCACTTTCTAAATTATGTTTTAAAAAAATATCTTCTGATAGGTAAATTTTTTCAAATCTTTCTGACGAAATCATTCCATCTAACACTATTAAATAAATATTTTTATCAATACTTTTATCAATATTTTTAGAATTGATTACATTATTAAAATTTTTGAAATTAATATTTTTTTCTAAGTTGTTGTCATTTTGAAACATTACAATTTGTGAAATTAGATATATAAAATATGTAATAAAAAAAATGTACACGAATAATTTAGTCGATTCGTTTTTTCTAATAAATATTAAATAAGATAAAGTAAAAATAGTGATTATTATTATAGATAATGACACGAAAGGAAAAGTTGAAGACAAAAATGGTTTAATAAACAAATTAAAATTATGCCATTTAAACACTAAAAAATTTATTATTATATAAACTAGAAGAAAATCATTAAATTTTGAACTAAATATGTAGTTAAGTATTTTCGAAATTAACAGTCCAATTATAATTGAAATAAGGTATAACGAGATCAAAGTTTTAAATATTTGATCAATATATACTAAATTCTCTACAGCAAATTCTAAAAAAGGTATCTGAAGAAAAACCAATAATATAATAATGACTATATTTTTTTTTGCGGAGATTAATTGCATTTAGATTCTGAACATGTATTTTATATTTATTTTTAGATAAATATCGTATAACAATACATAAGTTTTATAACAATAACTGTAAATTAAATCAAACTGAATAAAATAAGATTCATCACTTCAATAAAATAAAATGCAAAAAAATAAAAAAAAAATAGTTTATGTTGGTTTATCAGCAGATATTATTCATGAAGGACACATCAATATTTTAAAATCAGCTAGAAAACTTGGAGAAGTTGTAGTTGGATTATTAACTGACACAGCTATTACATCATATAAGAATATTCCAACTTTAAATTTTAAACAAAGAGAGATAATTATAAAAAACATTAAACTTGTAAAAAAAGTCATACCTCAAAAAACTCTTGATTACAGGCCAAATTTAGAACTTTTAAAACCAGACTTTGTTGTGCATGGAGATGATTGGAAAAAAGGTGTACAAAAACAAACAAGAGAACAAGTCATTTCAATTTTAAAAAAATGGAAGGGAAAACTTGTTGAGCCAAAATATACAAAAAATATTTCATCAACCTCAATTAAGGCTAGAGTAATAGACAATTTAATCCCTTCATCTAGAGTTTCAATTCTTAAAAGACTTTTAGACAGTAAAAAAATTGTTAGATTTATAGAGGCTCATAGCCCTTTATCAGGTTTAATAGTTGAAAATGCAAAATATGTTAGAGGAAAAAATATTGAACAATTTGATGGAATGTGGTCCTCAAGTCTAACAGACTCAAGCGTCAAGGGTAAACCTGACAATCAATCTTTAGACTTTTCTTCAAGATTTAATGGTTTAGGCGATCTATTTGACGTTACAACCAAACCTTTAATATTTGATGCAGATAACGGGGGTCGAATAGAACATCTTCCTTTCACAATAAGAACCCTAGAGAGACTTGGTGCATCTTCAATTATGATTGAAGATAAGATAGGTTTAAAAAAAAATTCTCTTTTTTCAGACCAGACTGATGTTAAACAAGATTCAATAAAAGATTTTTGTAAAAAAATAGATCTTATCAAACAAAAAAGAAATTCAAAGGATTTTTTAATTGGAGCAAGAATAGAAAGCTTCATATTGGGCAAAGGGTTAAAGGATGGCCTTAATAGAGCAAAAGCTTATTCTGAAGCTGGAGCAGATTTGATATTAATACACAGTAAAGAAAAAACTCCAAAGGAAATATTTTCATTTTCAAAAATTTTTAAAAATACAAAATATTATAAACCACTTGTTTCTGTGCCTTCAACTTATTCAAAAACAACAGAAATTGAACTAATAAAAAATGGTTTTAAAATAGTGATTTATGCCAACCACATGTTAAGAGCAGCATATCCAGCTATGCAAAAAGCAGCAGAAAATATTTTAAAATTTCAAAGATCTGATGAGATTGAAAATAGAATTAGTTCAGTAAAAGACATAATTAATCTAATAAAATAAGTCTATGATATTATCTGAAAATCTAATTAAAGTTTTAAAAAAAAATAATATTTCTTTTTTTACAGGTGTACCAGATAGCATTTTAAGCAACTTTTCAAATAACATTGAGTCTTTAAAAAAAAATAAACATATAATTGCATCTAATGAAGGTACTGCAGTTTCAATAGGAATTGGATACTATCTTTCTACAAAAAAAATTCCATGTGTTTATATGCAAAACTCAGGATTAAGTAATGCTATTAATCCATTAATTTCAATCGCTAATAAAAAAGTTTATTCAATTCCATTATTTTTATTAATAGGTTGGAGAGGTTCTCCAAACCAAAATGATGAACCACAACACAAAGAAAAAGGGAAAATCACTAGAGAATTGCTGAAACTTTTAAAAATTAAATATTGCATATTAAGAAACAATAAAGATTTATTGAATATTCCAAGATTAATAAAAGATTGTAAAAAAAAAGAAAATATCGTCGCTTGCTTAATTGAAAAAGGGACACTAAATACTAAAAAAAAAAAAAGAAAATTAAATCAAATAAATTAATTCTAAGAGCTAAATTTATTGAAAAATTTTTGGAACTAGTTCCCGAGAAAAGCAAAATTGTTTCTACAACGGGATATACATCTAGAGAATTATTCCAGATTAGAAAAAATCTTAAAATCAAAAAAGCGAGAGATTTTTATATGGTTGGAGGAATGGGTCATACCTCTAGTGTTGCAACTGGGTTTTCTATAAATACAAAAAAACAAATATTTTGTTTAGATGGGGATGGCTCTGTTTTAATGCACCTTGGAGCCTTGAGCACAGTTGGTAATTTAAAAAGAAAGAATTTAAAACATATTATACTAAATAATAACTGTCACGAGTCTGTTGGTGGTCAGCCAACTGGTGCAGAAAAAATAGACTTTTTAGGTTTGAGTAAAAGCTTAGGTTACAAAAATTATTTTTGCCTTGATAATGAAAAAAAATTAAAAAATTATATTACTAAATTTATTAAATCAAGTGGACCAAGCCTTTTAGAAGTAAGGATAAAAAAAGAATCCCTTATGAATCTCTCAAGACCAAAAGACTTGATATATATTAAAAATAACTTTATGAAAAACAATGAATGACTTTTCTTTCTCAACAGCTGAAGATTTAAAAATTTTTTTTGATAAGGAAAAATTTAAGAAAATTTTTATTCTTTGTGGAGAAAAATCATTTTTAAGTTCTGGAGCAAGTAAAATAATAAATAATTTAAATTTATTAAATAAAAAATTTTTCTATAAAAAGTTTGCACACCCTGTTTTTGAAGAACTAATTTTAATAATAAATGAAATTAAAAATTATTCACCTGACCTTATATTAGCTATAGGGGGTGGTTCGGTATTAGATTATGCAAAAATATCGAACTCATTATTAAATCATAAAAACCTTAAGCAAGAAATAATAAATTCAAGTTACAAAATTAAAAAAAATGCTGCGAAACTTTTAGCAATTCCAACAACAGCGGGTTCTGGTGCCGAAGTTACGTCGAATGCTGTAATTTATATTGACAATAAAAAGTTTTCAGTTGAACATGAAAAAATTAAGCCAGATTTTTTTTATCTTTTACCAGAGTTGGTTATTGGCGCATCAAACAAGATTAAATCTTCGGCAGGATTTGATGCAATAGCACAAGCTCTAGAGTCTTTAATTTCAAAAAAATCAAACGAAATTAGTGTAGAATTTGCTAAGAAATCTCTTAAAATTTCACTTAAAAATTATCTAGCCTTTTTAAAAAAACCTAATTTTGAAAATACTGCTGCAATGTGCCTAGCTGCAAACTTATCAGGTAAAGCTATTAATATTTCAAAAACAACCGCGCCACATGCAGTTTCTTATCCTTTTACTTCAATTTATAATATAAGCCATGGCCACGCAGTTTCTTTAACATTAAATAAATTTTTAAAATTTAATTATGAAAATTTGAATAATTCAACCAGTGATTTTGATTTAAAAAAAAGATTTGAGATTATGTTTAATATTTCAAATACTTCAAATATTCTATCTTTTGATAAATATCTTTCGCATTTAAAATCTCAAGCAAATCTAGAAAACAATTTTATTAACTTAGGAATAGATATGAAAAAAGATTATCCGAATATTATTTCAGGTGTAAATATTCAAAGATTATCAAATAATCCAGTTCAACTTACCATTAAGGATCTAAAAAAAATTATACAAAAATAGATAAAATAAATCCTAAAAATATTATTTTTGATGAATAATTTTTTTTAATTCTGCAACAATTTGATTAGCATAAAAACTTACCGGCTTTTTGAAGTCGTTAATTATTATAATATCGGGGTCTGTTGGAAATTCTGGTTTTAAATCAACCCCCCAAATATTTTTCATTTTTTTTCTAGAATATAATTTTTTTTTATTTATTTTTACAATCTTTTCTAAATCAGTTTTTATATATATTTCAATGTAGTTAGAAAATTTTTTTTTATTCATAGTTCTAACTTTATTTAACATAGAAATAGTTGAGTAAACTAAATTTATCTTTTGGCGCAAAATTAACTCGCAAAATTTCAATTTTGTTTTTGCAAATCTTAATCTATCATTTTTTGTATATTTTCTAAAACCATAGATATTTCTAATATTATCACCACTGACTATTATTGATGGCCCAAAACTTTTGTTAATTTTTGAAAATAAAGATCTCGCGATTGATGACTTTCCAGAGCCAGCAAGTCCCGTGATCCAAAAAAAAATACCTTCTTTTGAGTTGATTTTCTTCATAAGATTTCTTTTAAAACATTATAATTATATAATTTGTTCAATTGTTGAACATAGTATATTTTTATCTTGATTATGCAATAGTATTTCAATATGTTCATAATTTGAACATTAATTAATGATTATATGTATAAAGTATTAAAGTTTTAAAGTTAGGAATTAAATATAATCCTTATAAACAAAATTATGTCTTCTATCTTAAAGGAAAACTTTTAATTGAAAAATTAAGACAAATTTAAAACTAGATTCAAATTATAATTAAAAATATGAAAAATAATGAAATCATAATATTTGGAACTAGCACACCTAGATCAGGCAGCGCTTTGACAGCTAACATTTTGTCAGCACATAGAGAAATAATTATTACAAAAGATTTAATTCATTTTTTTAGACATGTTTACAAAAAATATTCTCCCATTACCAAAAAATCAAATCAATATAAGTTAGTTTACGAGATGTGCTTAAGAATTAAAACTAGACAAAAAATATCACTAAATCCAAAAATTCTATTTAAAAAATTTAAATATGTTAAAGATTATGCTGACGCTTTAAGTATAATTTCCCAATATATCTTAACAAAAAACAAAGGAAAAAAAATAACTGGTGAGAGTGCAAATGGAGAGTGGAGACAAATTGAAAAATTTCTAAGTTTGAACAAAAATTTTAAATCATATCAAGTTATCAGGGACCCAAGAGCAGTACTAATGTCGTGGAAAAACCTTACTTACTCTAAAGGATACAAGTATTTAAATATTTTATTTAATTGGATAGATGCAATTAATTATAGTGAAAAATATTTAAAAAAATATGATAATAGTAGGTATATCAAGTTAAAATTTGAGGATATACACTCAAATCCAAAAAAAATTATAAAAAAATTATGTAATTTTCTAAAAATTAAAAATGATAAAAATATGATTAATCAAAAAATTTGGCCCAAATTATTAAAAACAAAGTTTAATTATATAAACGTCTCTGCTTACTCAAACAAATCAATGTTCGGATTTTCAAAAAAAAGGACGATAAACTGGCGGAGTCATATTGAAGATTGGGAACTTGCATTAGTTCAACACATATTTAAAAAAGAAATTGTTAAGCAGGGGTATAAACTTTTTCAGTGTAACACAAAACTTGTAAAAAAAGGTCTAGAAATTATTCAACAAGATGCTCTGCTAAGAAGAAATTACAAAAATTTTAAAAAAAATAAGGTAGGAACAGATAAACGCTTGAATGATCCATCTAACCCAAAAAATTGGGGTGCTATTGATACAAGCAAAAATATAAGTGCAAAATTTGTTGATACAAAAGATTATAAAATATATCTTAAAAATTTAGGTAAAATTAATCAACAATCAAAAAGGCTGAGGTAAAAAAATGAAATTTCTTAAGATATTTAATTTTTTTTTGGTCAATTAAAATTAATAATATATAAAATCTTTTATGATTAATAATAAAACAATTCTAATTACGGGTGGAACTGGTTCGTTTGGAAGCAAATTTGCAAAATTACTTCTAAAAAAATATAAACCTAAGAAATTAATTATCTTTAGTAGAGATGAACTAAAACAATCAGAATTAAAGCCATTATTAGAAAAAATAAGTAAAAAGACTTTAATAAGATTTTTTATTGGTGACGTAAGAGACAAAGAGAGATTAAACCTCGCTTTATATGGTGTAGATATTGTTTTTCATGCAGCAGCATTAAAACAAGTTGACTCAGCTGAGTATAACCCTTCTGAGGTAATTAAAACCAATATAGTTGGGGCAGAGAATGTTATTTCAGCAAGCTTAAAAAATAATGTTGATAAAGTTCTTGCATTAAGTACCGATAAAGCTTGCTCCCCTATAAATCTTTATGGGGCAACCAAATTAGTTTCTGATAAACTTTTTATTAGCGCTAATAATATAAAAGGAAAACTTAAAACAAAATTTTCAGTCTTGAGATATGGAAATGTAATGGCAAGTAGAGGTTCGGTCATTCCACATTTTTTAAATTTAAAAAATAAAAACCTAACTCCCATGCTGACAGATCCCAATATGACAAGATTTTCATTAACCTTGGATCAAAGTTTCAATTTCGCGTTATTATCACTTAAAATGATGATTGGAGGAGAACTTTTTGTACCAAAGATAGCAACTTATAAAATTTTAGATTTGATTGAAGCAATTGGCTTTAAAAAGAAACCTAAAATAATCGGCTTAAGACCAGGAGAAAAAATCAATGAAGAATTAATCTCAAAATCAGACTCAGTTTTAACTTTTTCTACAAAAGAATTTTACATAATCAGGCCGCATACAAAAGTTGCTCCTTGGTCAGAAAAGAAATTTTTAAAAGTTAATAAAATAAAAAAGATAATCTATTGTAAAAAAGATTTTAGTTACTCAAGTGATAATACGATGAAGGTTCTAACAAAAATTGAACTAAAAAAACTAATGTCCCAACTTTAAAATAATGATTAATTATGGAAGACATTTTATAGATCGTGAAGATACCAAGTCGGTTATATCAACACTAAAAAGTAATTTTTTAACACAAGGTCCAAAAATTATTCAATTTGAGGATAAATTAAAATATTTTTGTGGTGCAAAGTATGCCAGCGCAGTCAGTAGTGGAACAGCAGCTTTGCATTT
>MDTG01383955.1_pt1 | contig 11942 bp, 6 predicted proteins | sample 811421 | NCBI WGS metagenome assembly MDTG01 (sample SAMN05326645, study PRJNA326480) | marine metagenome | isolation source: seawater | place: Pacific Ocean: South East | collected 2011 | reverse complement strand
GGCACACGCCCCAGAACTTTGTTTGGCTGGCGGCCAATAGGGAGGGAACCATATGCTCACTAGACTCTATCTCTCTATTCTCTCATAACTACTTCAAACAGCGTGTGCCAGTGTGCCAGGCGTCAGGGGCCATGACACGCCCCGAGTTGACGAGCGCTGTCCCGCCAGCACCGATCCCACACACCGTCACACGCACGTACACACAAACACAAACACACGCATCAACGCACCTTCGCGCACGTCATCGTACGCACACACAGACACACACACATGCGCTCACCACCAAACAAGGACACACTATCGCACCCACCAACACCCACACGCACAGCGCCCTCTCCCACACACGCACACACACACACACACACACGGATCAACGCACCTTCGCGCACGCCATCACACACACACACACACGCCCAGCTCAGGATGGGGACACCTTGGGGGCGCAGGCTGCCAAACCTGTGTGATGGCGCATGGCGATGGTGTGTGTGTGTGTGTGTGTGTGCGTGTGCGCGTGAAGGCGCATCAGCAGTGAGCCCGACCCACTCCCGGCAAGACCGTGCCTTGCATGGCGCGGTGGGTGGTTGCTTGTGTGCCTGGGTGAGGTGGGGGTTGGGGCGGGAGCGTGCCAGTGGGCAAGTGGAACAGCAACATGTCAAACGCGGGTGACGAGCCCGGTGACTGGCACACTGGCACACGCCCCCACACTTTGTTTGGTGTGGGAGCCATGCCGGCCATGCTCACTAGACTCTATCTCTCTTCTCTCTCATAACTAGTTCAAACAGCTTGTGCCAGTGTGCCAGTCACCCGCCGCGTGACACCCCCTAGTTGACGAGCACCCCCATCAGCGCCACACGCGCCAGCACCGATCACACACCATCACACCATCACACATCCCTCTCCCGCGACACACACACACACACACAGCCACATGCGCCATCACGCACACGCACCCACACACACACACACAGCCCTCTCCCACGCCATCATGCACACCATTGCACACCACACCACACACACACACACACACACTCACACAGCCCTCTCCCACGCCACCACGCGCCATTAGCATACACACACACACACACAACCACATGCGCCATCACGCACACGCACACTGCCCCTCCATCGCATACACACACACACACACACACCCCCCACCCACGCCATCACACAACCCTCTCCCGCGCCACACACACACGCACAGCCCTAGGGGGGAAGGGTGGTGTTGCGCGCACTCATGGAGATGGTACAGGGGCCGAAAGACGAGAGGCGCGCTGGGCTGGTTTGGGGTGGGGGAAAGGGAGGCCAGTGGGGGCGCTCGCGAGAGAGAGAGAGAGAGAGAGAGAGGATGTAGATGGGAGAGTAAAACAGCATCGGCGCACACTCTGAGGCTGCGGCCTGTCTGCCATCGGTGGGTCTTTCGGTTCAGGTGGCGGGTGGGCGGGGGGCGCACAGAGGCGTGGTTTGGGCCACATCAAGCGGGGGAGGTGGCGGGATGTTATACTTTTCGTTATATCTTTTGTTATGGGAACCTGGTCAACACACACACACACACACTCGAGGCGCGTATGGCGTCTCTGGCTTTTCAAAATGGCATCCCTTGCACTCCATTGAGCAAAGAGCACGGCAGGCGCCTCAGAGCAAGCAGCATGTGTGTGTGATGGCGCGCCCATCCCTCATCCTCATCATCCTAGCGCCACCCTGAGTCAGCAAATGCCAGACGACTCGTCCCAGTGCTGACATGGGCCCTGACGCCTGGCACACTGGCACACGCTGTTTGAACTAGTTATGAGAGAAGAGAGAGATAGAGTCTAGTGAGCATATGGTTCCCTCCCCTAGAGCGCCCACACCAAACAAAGTTCTGGGGCGTGTGCCAGTGTGCCAGTCACCCCGCTTGTCACCCGAGTTTGACATGTCACCCCTTTTGGCCTTCCTGACCTCCCTGCCGACCTCGCCGCCACACGCGCACCGCTGCGCGCTCCACATGATGATGCCCGTGCTCGGGAGTGGGAAAGATGGGGCATTGGGGTGGGGAGAGGCCAACCCTTGCGCCTTTCCCCCGCACTTGCGCCCACACACACACACACACACACCATCACACCATCACACCATCACACACGCACCATCACACAAACCTTGCACACACGGGCACCATTTTGCACATGCGCCCGCACACACACACACACACACACGTCCCCAATTCGCGCGTGCCACCAACGCGCGCCACCACCTCCACTATCACAAACGGGTCCTGCGCGCGCAATCACGGCCCCACAGCCCACAACCCGCTCCTCTCCGACCAATGGGCACGCGAAGGCATTCACAGGTCGATCGAGTTATGGTGACGGAGCACGCACCTTGTTGCGCCAGCACACGCACACGGGTCACCACATTCACGCACACGCACACGGGCCACCACACCCACGCACACGCGCGTGCACAGCCAACACGCACACACACACACACGCACACCATCACAATGCACACACACACCATCACACACACCATCACACACACCGTCACACACAGCCATGTACGCACACGCGCAGCACTTCATGTTCACGCCCCACCGCCACACACGCACACGCACACGCGCTCTCTCACATGCCTGTCATGCCGTCATACAAGCGCCATCGCGCACACACGCGCGCACACACACACGCACACACACACAGCCAACACGCACACATACACCCGCACAGCCACGCCCACGCATTCGGCCACCTCCCGCGCGCGCCTTCCTCGTATACGCATTGCTTCACCGCAACCAAAAAGGCTGATTAATTTTGACGTTCTCGCAACGTTTGTCCACCCACCCACCCACACACACACACACACACACACAGGCAAATGAATATGGATCGAAAATCATGGCAAAACGACCCTCAATGCTTCCTGTGCTTCTTGCGCTTGGGCGAGCTCTTTGCCGGTGCTGACTCATACTGTCGCGCCAATGGCAACCTTTATCTGTGGCGACGCACTTGGCGTTGGGGGGGGGTCTCCTTCTCCGTGCTGGTGATGGGCCCAGCCGCTGTTCAATGCTCCTTGCCGTCATCGCCATGGTTGGCGCTTGCCCCTTGCACAGCCGCGTCATAATGGTTGATGCCGTTGTACACAAGCACCTTCTGCGGCCAGTCCTCTTCCCCATACGTCTTGGGCGCCTGGCCATCTTGCAGCACCACCACACGCCATTGACGGTCTCGGGCCAACGCCTCCAGCTCGGGCTCGCCTGCCCACGCGCGGTCCCCGCCCATGGCATGGCAATATGCGGCCACACTGGCGAACCCATCGGCCGCCACCTTCTGCCGGATCGTTTCGTTGGCTTCGCCGTGGCGCCGAAGCCATTGCATCACCTGATGGCGCAACAGCTCGTGCCCTTCTTGATCGGCATGAATTGAGGCCGCATGGTAGAAGCAGTTGCCATCGCCTGGCACACGCTGCACGAACATGCCCATGGCGCCGGCTTGCGCGTCTGCGGTTCGCGTGGGATGCGACGCCGCAACAGCTGCAGCCGAATTGTCTCTTGCTGGGGATGGAAGTGCGGAGGAAATGCAACCCGAGAAAGGTGCCTTCCCAACTGACTTCAAGGTGCCGGCGTGCGTGTGTGTGTGTGCCCCTAAACAATGGATGAGGGCAAGCGCGACAGCGGGACTGCGTGAGATTGACTCACTCTTTCTCCTTCCATCTTACTCTCGTTCTCACCTTCTTGCCTTGTGTACAGCCGACTGGAGGCAACGAGCAGCTTTTCGGCTTCTTGCAGCTCGCTCATGATGATATCCGAGTACGTCCAATCCGCTCGAAATCCACAAGACGGGCAATGCTGTTCGAACATCTGAGCGAAATCTCTGACTCGTGTGTTCCGGGCGTAGTCGCGGGGTGTTCTGCCCATCCTGTCCACAAGATGAAGAACATTGGCGCCGCCAAAGCTGACCAATACGGTCAATGGGTGCTCGTGCAGAGGTGTTGCTTGTCGGACGCTAGACGCAAGGTGCACAGCAGCGCGGCCTTGATCATCGCGGCGACGAATGAGTTGGTCCACCAGCTTGGGTCCTCCAGCTGCGAAGGCCTCCTCCAGCACCTCGCGCAACGGGTGAGCCATGTCTCCATCCCCCTCGTACCGGTCAAAGCACTGCATGCTTGCGCCCCGCATGTGTGGCGGCTCGATGTCGCGGTACTGGCTTCGAATCCACTCCAGCTCTTCAGGCGGCAGCAGAACCCGTTTCGTGACAAACGCGAGCTCTCGTGCAGCTGCGCGATGTACACGGGGCGCAAATCTTGCCAGCAATTCGCCACGCGGTAGTTGCTCCGAGCCTGACGGCGGAGCAGCCCCCCTTTGTGCCTGCTCGAGTTGTTGCCGTACAAAGGTGCGCGTGGTCGATGATGGTATGTCCGGCAGTTGCACGTCGGGTGGCACCACCATGCCGTGCTTATGCACCAAGTGGCGCAACGCGTCCAGCCTATTGGCGCAGATAGCCCAACGCACACCTTCTTGTGCCACGCCCGCATCCACCAGGGCCCGAACCACGTGCTTGGGATGGCCCGTCGAGCGCAACAGCGCATGCCAGGCTGCGACTTTGCCCTCAGATGGGATTTGATCATGTCCATGGAGTTCTTGGACCAGGCGTACCTTGCCCGCGAGAGCGGCGCGCCTCATCAACGTGACCAATGCGCGAACGCGCTGCGCAGGCTCTACCAGCTCATGGTCACACATGCTGCGCACCACAACCGCCTCAACTCTATCGGCGGCATGATCCAGTGCCTTGGCCAGCGCCTGGCAGTGCTCGGATCCCAGGCGAGCCTTGCGCAAGCAGCCCGCATGGGCCTCAACCAACCGGACGACGCTCTCACTGTGGCGCTCTTCCAGCCCCTGCACCAGCAGCCTCACCACCAGCGCATCATTTTTTGGCACTGCCGCAAGCGGCAGGTTTTGCCATTTGCGTCGGATAAACAGCTTGCACAGCCTTTCGCGTTCTGCATCGTCCAAGCAAATGTCATTGTCCAAAATGGCGTACCACAAGAAGTTCGCGCGCGAACCAGCACGCGCCAAAGGACAAAGGTAGTTCTTGCAGCTGTGCTCGCAACGGCTCAGCCACCAGTCTGCTTCTTGTGTCAAGGCATTGCAAAACGCCCTTTTTTCGCCACTCCATGCATGGCGCAAAATTGTCATAATGGTCTTGTCCGAGTTGTCTTGCTCTCCGAGGTCCATGATATCGTCCATGCAATGTGGCGGCGTGAAGCGTAGCTTGCCGATGGCACACCACGTAGCCCATGGCCAATCTTCAGCATTATCAAAAGGGCTTGCTCCCAGCTTAATCAACAGGCGAAGAGCGTCCACATCGGCCGAGCACAAAGCAAGACAGCACAGCCACGCGCCCAAGTCTGGACCCCACACGTCTTCCACCGCGCCATCAGCTTCGGAGGACACGTCTTGCTGGTCACCATTGCCGGCGCATGCGCTTGTTGCCCCAGCCACCGCCGCATCGTCCACCACCGGCGCATGATGATCACCACTGTCGGCACAGCTAGCTCCATCCTCTTGCTCTGCACACGCTTCCCAGTAAAGACAGCGCATCTCATCGCTCCACGACACAGCTGCATTGCCGACATCGATGTCTACTGCTGTAGCCCAAACTATGCACATCTGCTTCTCCTGCACTGCGTCCCCCAAGCCTTCGGCACAGGCCCGCACAAAGGGCGCCCACGTTTGTGGACAAAGGCTGCGCTGTCGCCATGGCTTCCAGAACGAATCGCATGCTTGCGCGTGATGGTCCTGGCCTCGAAGATGGCGCAGCATGCCAGCGGTCATGGCGCCCATCAAGCTGCCCGTCGGAATGTTGGGCTGCGACGACTGATGGTGCAGGTCCAGCGCCACTTTCCATGCCGCCAGCAGCTCCACCAGCGTCCGGTGCACAAATGCCCATTGCCTCGGGCCAACACGCGTCACCAGGCCGGTCTCCAGGACGGCACGGCCCTCCGCATGCGGCCCACTGCGGGGCCTGGCGATCTGATGCGCATCCACTGCCGTGCCGGACCCGCGCTCGTACACGGTCCACGCCAGCAGCCGCAAGCTTGCCAAGACTCGCTCGGTACGCTCGGCCTGCGCTACTTCATCCAGCAGCACGGCCGCCGGCTGACCATCTCCTCTCCACTCTTGCACCACTTGCGCCATGCGCTCGACAGCTTCCAAAAGCAGATCCGTCAGCGTTTGTGCCCGTTTCGGCTCGCCGCCTGGCGAGCCACCAGCCGCCCTCTCCTGCGGCTCCAGCATGTGGGCGCACATCAGCTGCAGCATGAGCGGATTGCTTGCGGAATCTTGAAGCTGAAGCGATGCTTGAACCAGCCCGTGCAGCACTTGGCCCGCATTGTTGCCCGGCGCATACGCTTCCACAAAGGCGCGACACGGGTGTTGTGAATGCTCCCATGGCCAGCCCTGCGCATCAATGCCCAGAATATGCAGGCGATATCCTACTGCATCGGACGCCTGCGCGACGGGACGCTCTGGTCGGCCAAGCGTGATGGTGCAGTGGCGAGGCGAACCCTTTCTGTCTCCACATCCGGTGACAAGCTGTTCTTGCACCACCGTCCAACCGGGCCCATTGCGCTTGACCTCGTCCAGCCCGTCCACCACCCACAACACACGCCCTTGTTGGCTCCGTTCCAACAGTGCGCGTGCTGCTGATCGCGCCACTTCTGGGGTCATCATGCCCACCGATGCATCATCCACGTTCATGCTCTCACTCAACCAGTGCTGCAGCACGCTGCATCTGCCACGACGCCAGCTCCGATCCGCATCGTTCCCGGCGTGAAGCCAAATGACGGCATCAAAATGGCGGGTCATCCAGGACTCGCGTCGGGCCCATGCCTGGGCCAGCACCGCCGCCAGTGTGCTCTTGCCAGCTCCGGCCTCGCCAGTGATGCTGACCACCAAACGCTCGGGTCCGGCCGCCGCGAGCTCGGCAATGTCGGCCAGGCGCGGCCGCGCTGCAGGCTGTTCTTGCCCTCTCTTTTCGATGCGCATGGCCACCCATCGATCGCGCACCAAGCGACTCGCCTCGCCAAAGGGATGCCGCCAATGCTCCGGAACGGGCAACAGCTTGAGCTCCAGTCCCGAATACACCCGCTGCATGGCGTCCAGGGCATGCTTCAGCGCAGCCGCGGGTGCGGGCGCAAGCTTGGACGAAATGCTGTGAAGGCGGTGGCCGTGCTCCGCCAGCACGGTTGCGTGGCGCTGCTGCCCTTTGCGCAGACCATCGAGCTGCTCTTTTGCCGCATGCACCCTTTCGCGCACCCAAGCCACCTGGGGGCCCAGCACCGTGCACATGGCTTGCACCACACCAAGTTGTGCAACCACCTGCTCTTGACTGGCCTCGTGGCGCTCCAACCGCACGTGCAACTCCGCCGTGGCACCCAGCCCTGCAGCCACCAGCGCATTGTAGTCCACCACCAGCGTTGTTGTCCCATCGGGCCCACGCACTTCGCTCGTCGCATTGGGCAACCGCGCGCGCACATGCTGCGCAATCACACCAATGCTGAGCGGCGCGCCGGGCGCATCCGCCTTCAGCCGGTACGTCCACGCTCCGAGGGGTTGCGCGCCGCTGTCGTGCGCTCCAAACAGCATGGCACACACGCCATTGTTCGCGGCCTGGGCTCGGCCTTGATGTTCGCCGCGCGCGTCCGCCTCGCCCTCCGCCTTGCCCGCACCCAGCGATCGAATGTCCTCCTTGCGGCGCTCGTCCGACAAAATGAAGGCGCGCCCTTGCACCACGAGGTCGCGCATCACGTGAAGGCTGCCGCACTCAATGCGATCGCCCTCCTTGAACGTTGGCGCGGGATCCGCGGATCGATAAAGAGTTGGCTGGTGGTGGTGGCGGTCAAGCATGACGATATCACTGACATCTGCGCAACGTGACTGCGCCAGACTTGGGCTGCCCAGCGGGCCTGATGGGTTCAGCAGGATGTTGTTGATGAGGGTTTCCAACTCAAGCCGGTCCTCCACGGGTTGTCCTTCGAGCCACGACTCCGACAAGTCAACCCCCTCCCTTGGTCGCTTGCGCGCGCTCGAAGCGGGCACGGGCAGTTGAGCTGCAGCAGGGCCGCGCTGAGAGAGCGGAGGAGGAGGAGGGTCGGGCCCGGCGGACGCCATGGCCACTGGTTGCTCCTGTTGCTGCTGCTGCCCACGCTGCCGGCGCCGACGTCGGTGTTGTTGCCGGTGCTGCGGCTCGCTTGCATCGGCTTCGCCCTTTTCCTTCTCTTGCTCGTCGTGTTCGGTGCCCAAGTCCATACCGTCGTCGTGTGAACTGCCTTCTTCTTGCTGTTGATGGGGCGCGTCCGATGGGTCCCTCAGTTGAAGGGGACACGGGCACTCCAGCCAGCCATCGTCCAAATCGCGCTGGCCTTGCTCCAGGGGCAGTACCCATGCAGGTTGGCGCCCTTCGTAGAAAGCCTTCAGCAAAATCCGGTCGCTCTTGGATTCAACGTCTTTGTCGGCAGCGGCCTCTCCATCGGGCCAATACTGCGGGTCGAGCCAATGTCTTTGCTTGCTGTTGCTTGACTTAAAGATGATGTCATGGTTACCGGAATGCCACCAAGTGGTGGTACCTTTGCGCAAGCCCACCCGAAAGCCCGGGCTCAGCTTGGGCACATGAATGCCCCGCAGAAGAACGAGAGCACCGTCGGCGCGCTCGAGCATAACCACTGCTGCCGGTTTCGCATCCTTCAGCAGGGAAGGGCGTTTGCCCGCTTTGATGTCGAGCAGGATGTCCAAGCCACCCTTGCGCAGCAGGGCGGCCGCTGCACGGTTGAGCCGCAAGGCAAGCCCACAAACGAGGCTGCCGTCGGTCAATGGTGCCCACGGCTTCACATGCTTGGCCTCCCGCACGGGCTTCAACACGCCCCACAAGTCGGCACTGACATGCTCGCCGCTCTGTGCATACCATGGGTCAAGACATGTCGGAGGCAAGGGGGGGGGAAGCGAGATACGTGAGACGGCTTTGCGCTTTGGGGGTGAGGCGGACGGAGGGCTCACGCTGTCGGCAGCAGGAGCCGCATTGTCCGCAGGCTGGGGCTCCGATCCAGAACTGATGGCGTCCGAAGCGCGATCGTCCACACGATGTGCAGCGTAACGAGGGGGTGGCAAGAAGAGCGCAACGAGAGTGGCATGAGAGAGGGGACGAAGAGAAGGGAGAGGAGCAAGGGGTGGCGGCGTGCAATGACGATTTGCAAAGACCCGGCTTACGATGGCGCGGCCATGGGGCTTGCTTTACGCTCCACGCACCGGCGGGACGGCGTACAAGGGGGCGGGGCGCGGAAGGCCGCACGTTCCACACAATGGCTGGTTCTATGCGGGGGGTTTGGGAAGGCACGCCACAGCCGTGGTGAGGTGCCCCCCGTCGTGCAACCCTCCCTGTCCCAACAACGAGGACGCCTCTCACACACGGATGGCACTGTGTTCCAAGTGTTTAGTTTGTCGTGGGTTCGAACGGTGCACGCGCCAGTGGAGAGTGGCCTTCCTCCCGTGCGCCATGCCGCGAATGTCAAGCCGTCAGCTGCGGCGCGACTCGGCATCGTTGTTGAGCCACGCACGGAAGTCGCGCTCGCGTTGTTCCTCGTAGTCGCCCTCCTCTTCTCGCTCGCGGGCGCTGGCCTCATCAACGTCGATGGCCCACTTCAGGTCGTTGGGCATTGCGCTGCTGCCGCTGAAGAGGAGGCGCAGGCCCGGCGCAATCGGTGACACCAAGCTGTCGTCGCCACCATCTTGATTGGGCGCAGGTGAGGCCATGGGGGCGTATGATTGGCCGGGTGGTTGGGTGATGGGTGATGGAGAAGCTGTGCTGTATGTGCGTCGCAAAGGCAGAGGGCAGTCCCTCCCCCAAACCCCCCCCAGCCGGCCCTGAACATGAACATGAACCTGAACCTGAACGTGCTCCCACGCAGCAGGCACTCCGCACTCCACCTTCGGTTGCCCGTCGCATCGGGAGGCACTGCGACTCGCACACAACAAAGCGCGACCAACCAAAGCACATCAGCACGCACGAACCCGGCCCCCATCCATGATGGAGGAGGCTGCACGTGGCGACTGGGCCGGCTCGGGCTCCGATTCCAGCGCTTCCAGCGACACAAGCTCGTCGGCCAGCTACTACTCCGATGGGGACGACCTCATGAGCGACGCAGTGCACGTGTCGGCCGCCGAGGTGGAGCCCAACGTGCAGCCCATGAGCATCAGCTTGGGCACGGCCCTGTCCTTGTCACCGCTGCCCCATGATGGCTACGACGACGATCGCCACCAAGAGCGCGCCGTGGCCCGTGCCACGGTGATGCGCATGGTGGGCCACGCGCTGGAGGCCGACTCTGATGCATCGTGGAACGCACCAACGCTGCAGCCGCCCATGCCGCCCGATCCCCCGGAGTCACCAGCCGCTGGCCCGCAAACACACCAGCAGCCTCGGCTGTATGGACGATGCAGCAATCACGTGCTGCCCGGAACCCCAGGGCTTCGGCCCGAGCACCATCTGGCGCGCCACTATGCGGCGGTGTTGGCATGCGAAGTGCCGGCCCGTCAAGAAGGCACCGCCGAGCAGGAGCCGCGCCGCCCGAGCATGGGCTTCACGCTGTTGCCGCCCGCCGGGAGTCCACACCACGGCTACACCAGCCGCGCCCAACTGACCCAAGCTATGGAAGCGCTGGTGCTGGCTACGCCCGAACACGAGCGCACGTGGCGCCAGCAAGTGGACGGAGCGGGTCGGCGCGGTTTGAACAGCACCACGGCCGTACGCTTCGCGCTGGACCTGGACCTGGTGCTGGTGGGCAACCCGGCCGAGCTGGTGACCGCAGCCAATGCCAAGCGCGCCACCGCCGGCCGCCCCCGGCGTTGGTCCCAGCGCCAGGCCGTGCACGGTGGTCTCGCTGCCCCGCTGGCGCCGGGGCTGTTGGCGCTGGTGTGGTGGGCGCTGCGCGACGTGGTGCGCGTTGGCGCCAGCCCGAGCAACAACAAGGGCGACGCGGAAGGCGCTTCTCGGCTGGACGCGAGCCGTCACTTGTTGCTGGCCGTCACGCCCGGTGACGCCAAGATGTCGGCCCACATGTATGTGGGCGGCGGGCCCGTGCTGTGCGACCAACCGGCCCAGGGTGCAGGGGCGTGGACGCATGGCGGCAAGGCCGTGGCGCGCGCCGTGGTGCGCCGGCTGGACGACTTGGCCCGCGAGCTGCACCAGCGCCACACGGACGACGCTGGTGCCCATGCCCTGGCCGTGGCGCTGGTGGAAGACGCGGCCGATGCGGTGGATACGGCCATCTACAGCGCCGGGCGCCAGCTGCGGCTGCCGTACAACCACAAGAGCGGCCGCCATGCAGCGCACGTGATCAACGGGCTGCAGCCGGACACGGCGCTGGCTCACGATGCTGCCGTGTGCGCCGGCAGGCCCTGGGCCGACGCTGTGCGCATGGACGTGGAGCGCGCTCTCGGGGCGCTGGGCCTGTTGTCGGGGCCCCCATCCGAGGCGGGCGGCGGTCTGTGTACGGTGCGCGGCTTGGGCGACTTTGTGTTGTCGGCTTGCTTGCGGCCCGGAATCGATTGGCAACCCGAGCGCGACGTCATGCGCGTGGCGCCTCCCTATGCGGCTGCTGCCATGCCTGCGGCGGTTGGGCGGAGCCGACCCGGCAGCGGCGGCGGCGGCGGTGCGGGGCCTTCCGCAGGAGCGGCGGCGTCGACACCTCAGCCGGACCATGATGGCTTGGCTGGCAGCGTGATGGCCCGGGTGAACGAACGGTTGCCCGACGTGGCGCGCTGCTTTGTGCTGCGCCCGCCCGCGGTCGCCGTCCAGTGTGGCGGCGGCTCGCAACAGCGCTGGCGCGTGGACTTGGACCGCGCCCCTGGCGTGGACCGGTGGTGGTGCCCGGCGTGCGAGCGCCAGCATGGGGACCACAGCTTCGTGCTCGTGAGCCGC
>MDTG01157137.1_pt1 | contig 11942 bp, 14 predicted proteins | sample 811421 | NCBI WGS metagenome assembly MDTG01 (sample SAMN05326645, study PRJNA326480) | marine metagenome | isolation source: seawater | place: Pacific Ocean: South East | collected 2011 | reverse complement strand
TGTTTTGCGGAATATCAGGTTTATAAAGAGCAATACTAATCATTATCAATAATATTATGTGTCATTCTGACCCTAGAAAATGCAAATTTTCTGTCTTATTTAATAAATAAGAGTATAAACAACAATATGGACAAATCAGAAAAAAAAACAACAACTAGAAGAGACTTTTTGTTTACTACCAGTTACACCGTTGGAGCAGTAGGTTTAGGTGCAATAATTTGGCCTTTGATTGATCAAATGAATCCTGATAAGGCTCAGAAAGCTTTGGCAACAACTGAAGTTGACATTAGCCAAATAGAACCTGGCAAATCTATAACTGTTTTGTGGAGAGGAAAGCCAGTATTTTTAAAAAGACGAACACAAGAAGAAATTTTAGAGGCAAGATCAGTTTCATTAGATGAACTTCCTCACCCAGAGAAGGATGAAGAAAGAGTTAAAAGTGGAAAAGATGAATGGTTAGTAATGTTAGGTGTCTGCACTCATCTTGGATGCGTTCCTCTTTCAAATAAAGGAGATTACAATGGATGGTTTTGTCCTTGTCATGGGTCGCATTATGATTTGTCAGGCAGAATTAGAAAAGGGCCAGCCCCTAAAAATATGGAAATACCAAAATATGAATTTGTCGATGCTAACACAATCAAGATTGGATAAAATTTATGAGTGAACATGAATATGTACCAAAGTCAAAAGCCGGTAAGTGGTTTAATGACAGACTACCGCTTTTATCTCTAGCATCGCATTTGACTGATTATCCAACACCAAAAAATCTAAATTATTGGTGGACATTTGGAGGTATATTAACTTTTTGTTTGTTAACTCAAATTATAACCGGAATTGTGCTTGCGATGCATTATGTTGCACATGCAGATTTAGCCTTTGGAAGTGTGGAACACATTATGAGGGATGTTAACTACGGTTGGTTAATTCGTTATATACATAGTAATGGTGCATCAATGTTTTTTTTAGCTGTTTATATTCATATATTTAGATCCTTATTTTATGGATCTTATAAATCTCCAAGAGAAATAATTTGGATAATAGGATTAATGATTTATCTACTTATGATGGCCGCAGCATTTATGGGATATGTTTTACCTTGGGGTCAAATGAGTTTCTGGGGAGCTACTGTAATTACAAATTTATTTAGCGCGATTCCTTTAGTAGGAGACAGTATTACCACTTGGCTCTGGGGAGCTTACTCAGTTGATAATCCTACTTTAACCAGATTTTTTAGCTTACACTATCTTATACCTTTTTTAATTTTGGGTTTAGTTGTTTTGCATATTTGGGCTCTGCATATTCCTGGCAATAACAACCCAGTAGGTATAGATATTAAGAAACCATCTAAGGATACGGTTCCTTTTCATCCGTATATAACTATAAAGGATATCTTTGCTTTACTTTTATTTATGATTGTTTTTGCTGGATTTGTATTTTTTGCTCCAAATGTTTTAGGACATTCTGACAATTACATTCAGGCCAACCCGATGGTTACCCCAGCTCATATAGTTCCCGAATGGTATTTGTTGCCTTTCTACGCAATCTTACGGTCTGTGCCGGATAAACTAGGTGGTGTTATCTTAATGTTTGGTGCAATATTCATTTTATTTGTTTTACCATGGTTAGATACTTCCAAAGTTAGATCGGCAGTCTTTAGACCAATCTACAGACAATTTTTTTGGATTTTGGTAATTGATGTATTAATGCTTGGCTACGTTGGAGCTATGCCAGCTGAAGGCATTTATTTAGTTTTAGCAAGAGTTGGAACTGTTTATTACTTCCTCCATTTTATTGTCATTTTGCCAGTGGTTGGCTACTTGGAGAAAACTGAGCCAGTGCCTCTAAGTATTTCAGAACCTGTACTAACTGGGTCAGCGAATTACTCTATGGCAAAGCAAGATAATGAAAAAATTTAAATTATCATTTTTAATATTACTATCTTTAACAATATTTAATCCGCTAAAATCAGCTGAACAAGTTGAACCGATTAAATTAGATTGGAGCTTTAAAGGTTTACTTGGAAAATTTGATAGAGCATCGTTACAAAGAGGATTTCAAGTATACAAAGAGGTTTGTGCATCTTGTCATTCTATGCAATATCTCAGCTACAGAAATCTTGGTGAACCAGGTGGACCTGAATTTTCTCAGGAAGAAGTTAAAGCAATTGCTGCAAATTTTGAGGTGACTGATGGCCCAGACGCTCAAGGGGAAATGTTTACGAGACCAGGAAGACCCTCTGATAAATTTGTAAGTCCATATCCTAATGTAAATGCTGCTGCTGCAGCAAATGGCGGGGCTTATCCTCCCGATATGTCAGTTTTGGTTAAGGCTAGAAAGGGTGGTGCAAATTATATTTATTCAGTTTTGGTAGGATATGAGGACCCACCAGCAGGTTTAATTTTAGACGAAGGAGTATATTACAACAAATATATGATAGGTCAGAAAATCAAAATGCCAAATAATTTATCAGACGGTTTAGTAGAATATGCAGATGGCACAGAGGCCACTGTAGATCAAATGGCAAGAGATGTTACTGCCTTTTTAAGTTGGGCTGCAGAACCGGAACTAGAAAATAGACACAAAACTGGTGTAAAAGTAATTCTTTATTTAGTTTTGCTATCAGTTTTAGTTTTTTTGAGTATGAAAAGAATTTGGTCAAGGGTTAACTCTGAAAAATAGTACATCTCCGTCACAAACAATATAATCTTTGCCTTCAATTCTTAACTTGCCGTTTTCCTTGCATTTTTCAGCGCTGCCATATTTTATGAAATCAACCGTATCAATCGCTTCAGCTCTTATGAAATTTTTTTCAAAATCAGTGTGAATTACTCCAGCTGCTCTAGGCGCTGTAGTATTTCTTTTTATCGTCCAGGCTCTACTTTCCTCAGGGCCTGATGTAAAAAAAGTTTGTAAATCTAATAAATCATAACCAGATTTTATAAGTTTACTTATTCCCAAATTTTTTAAGCCAGTTTCTTTCATAAAATTTAATTTTTCTTCATCATCAAGTCCTGAAAGTTGATCTTCAAAGTCAGCACAAATAGTTATTATATTTTCATTTGGATAAGTTTGTGACATTAATTCTGTATATTTATTTCCTTCTTTTAGGTGCAACTCATCAACGTTACAAACAATAATTTTCGGTTTAACACTTAACAAACCTATCTGACTTAAGTAGGTTTTCGCAGACAAACCTAATCTATTTAAATCTTGACCTTTATTTAGCTCTTTAAGTGAACTTTGAAGTATTTCTAGCTCATTAGTAGAAAGGCTTTTTTTTTTGGATTTTTCAAGTTTTCTTTGAATGGTTTCAATATCGGATAATAAAATCTCAGTTTTAATGGTCTCGAAATCTTCAACAGGATTTACTTTATTATTAACATGTTGAATCTTCTCTGAGTCAAAGCATCTAACTAAATGCACAACAGCGTCAACTTCTCTAATGTGAGAAAGAAATTTGTTACCTAAACCTTCACCTTTAGACGCTCCTTTTACTAAACCAGCAATATCGACAAAAGTAATTGTAGTATAAATTTTTTTTTTAGAGTTCGACAAATCAGCCAACTTATCCAATCTAGTATCAGGAACTTCAACAACACCTATGTTGGGATCGATAGTACAGAATGGAAAGTTTGCTGCCTCAGCGTTTTTTGTTGTGGTCAAAGCGTTAAAAAGGGTAGATTTACCAACATTTGGTAGACCAACAATTCCGCATTTAAATCCCATTTAAATTTTGATTAACCTTACTTGAAAAAAGATCAATTTTTTTATCTATAAGCGTTGGAATAAGTTTAACTATATTTTCTGTTATTTCCTTTATTTTTTCTTCTTCATCATCTTTAAAATCTTCTAAAACATGATTGCTCACTCTTTTTTTTTCTTTAGGATGACCAATACCGACACGGACTCTTGAATAATCCGTACCTATAAATTTATCAATTGATTTAATTCCGTTATGTCCGGCACTTGAACCACCAATTTTTGCTTTTACTTTTCCAAAATCAATATCAAGATCATCATGAAAAACTATTACATTTTTTGCATCAATTTTAAAATAGTCAATCAGTTCTTTTATTGCTGTACCCGAATTATTCATAAAGGTAAGAGGTTTAATCGCATAAACCTTTTTAGACTCTATACTTCCAGTAGTTAAAAGGCCTTTAAATTTCGGTTTTTGTTTTGAGAGTTTAAAATGAGAATTAATTGCATCAATTATTTTAAAACCAATATTATGTCGATTATTCTCACTATCAGGCCCAGGATTTCCTAATCCAACAAGTAAAAGCATATTAATTATTTCTTCTCAGGAGGTTTTTTTTCAGCAGGTTTTTTTTCAGCAACTTTTTTATCAGAAGGTGTGTCTTTACCTTTTTCATCTTTTTTAGCTGACTCACCATCTTTAGCTCCAGCCTCTGCAGTTGCCTCTGCTCCTTCTGTAGCAGCTTCTCCTTCAGCACCATCAGCAGTTTCACCTTCAGCTGGTTTCTCGGGCTCTTTAATAATAGTCGGAGCAGCAACAGTTGCTATCACAAAATCTCTGTCAGTGATTACTGGAACAACATTTTCTGGTAATTTAACAGAAGATATCTTTATGCTGGTCCCTATATCTGTTCCGGCTAAATCTATAGTTATATCTTCAGGAATATTATCTGCAGGACATTTTAGTTCCACTTTACGTCTTACAATATTTAACACCCCACCTCTTTTAAGACCAGGAGACTCGTTATTATTTATAAACTTTACAGGAATTTCTATTACAATTTTACTACCTGAAACAATTCTCATCAAGTCTAAGTGTATTGGTTCATTTGTTGTCACATGGTAAGCTACATCACGTGGTAAAACTTTCTCTTTTTTTCCGTCAAGATCTATCTCAAATACAGTAGATAAAAAAGACTCGTTTCGAATGAAGTTCTTTAAATCTTTTTTAGCTATAGATATTTTTTCATTTGCACTTTTTCCACCATACAAAATAGCGGGGATAAAACCATCTAACCTTAATTTGTTTGTATAGCCATTCGAAGACTTATCTCTTTTATTTGCTTTAATATTAATCATATAATTTCAAATTGAGGGGTTATTTAACTCAACTTTAAAAATAAAACAAGTGTTAATTAAACAAATCTGATACCGATGTAGAGTTAGAAATTCTTTTAATTGCCTCTGCCATTAACGACGATATAGATAATACCTCAATTTTATTGTTATTTTTTATTTTTTGATAGTTATCAATTGTATCAGTAATTATTAACTTTTTTATTTTAGATTTTTTTATTTTATTTGCTGCATCGCCGCTTAAAACAGCATGTGTGATAAATACATAAACTTCAGTAGCACCATTCTTTTTTAATGCATCCACGGCATTAATTATTGTTCCTCCACTATCAATTATATCATCTACTATGATACAGGTTTTGCCCCTTACATTTCCAATAATATTCATAACTTTTGACTTACCTGGTTTAGGTCTTCTTTTATCTATTATTGCTAAGTCAGCCTTAATTTTTGTTGCAAGACCTCTCGTTCTTTGGACTCCACCAACATCGGGTGAAACACAAATTAATTTTTTACTCTTTAATTTTCTTTTGATATATCTTGCAAATAACGGTGTTGTAAAAAGGTTGTCTACTGGCATATCAAAAAAACCTTGAATTTGACCAGCATGCAAATCCACTGTAACAACTCTACTAGCACCAGCATTAGTAATTAAATTTGCAACAACCTTTGCTGATATCGAAGTTCTAGGCACAACTTTTCTATCTTGTCTAGCATATCCATAGTAAGGAATGACCGCAGTTATATTTTTTGCAGAAGACCTCCTTAAAGCATCAATGCAAAGTAGTAATTCCATTAAATTGTCATTAGCTGGATTTGAAGTAGATTGTATAACAAAAACACTGTTTCCTCTAATATTTTCGTTTATCTCAATATAAATTTCACCATCAGAAAATCTTTTTATATTTGTATTTACAAGTTTAAGTTTCAGCTGTCTTGAGATTTCTTTACTGAGTTTTAGATTACTTGTTCCAGATAAAATTTTCATGAAAAGTATTTATTTATACAATTATTTCAAAATCATTTCCAGTTGTTTAATAATATAATTGTTGTTGAAGATTTTTCTTTTAAGAGCTTTAACAACTCTTAATATAATGATTAATTTTGGCTAAACTTTGTCAAAACAACCAGAGAAATACATCTCCCGTAATCATTTTGACCTAGTTTTTGAGATCTCCTGTAACTAAAAAAATTACTATTTTCTTTAAAAGTATCTTTATTAATATTATCAACTTTTACACTTAATTTAATTAACTTATCGTTAACGTACTTTCTTAAGTTAAATAGCTTCTTAGTTTTATTTTTGTTAATAAAATAGATATTATTCTTTTTTGATTTTGAAATAAACTTTTTATAAAAATTTAAATCCACCTCGTAACTTTTACTTCCTATACAAGGACCAACTGATGCGTAAATTTTATTATTTGAATTCAATTTTTTAAATTTCTTAATTGTATTTTCAATTATACCGGAAGATGCACCTTTCCATCCAGCGTGAACACAACCTATAATATGGTTTTTTAAATCATAAAGTATAATTGGAACACAATCTGCTGTAACAACTCCTAGTGCCAGCCCTCTTATTTTTGTTACGATAGCGTCAGATTTAAATTTCATCAAATTTTTATTTTTATTATCGATTATTATTACTTTGTTGCTATGCGTCTGATACATAAGTACAAGTTTTTTAACGTCTACTCTCATTTTATTTAGAACAATTGAAAGATTCTTTTTTATTTTTTTTTTACTATCTTTGGATCCCTGACCACAATTAAGGCTTTTATAAATACCTGTTGATACACCACCTCTTTTTGAAAAAAAACAATGGTCAATAGATCTAAATTTAGCTAACTTTTTTGAAAAAAACATTATTTAAATCCAAGATTAAACTTTCCTTTAATATTTGAAGCAAATAATACTTTAAATAATTTACCCATTTTTTTTTCACTCAATAATCTTTCTAACCTATAATACAAATCAGCCTTTTCTTTGAAACTCATATTTTTACATAAAATTTCAGCTCTTTCGACTATACCTAACTTTTTTAAAAAAAAACTTTGAGTAACTGTTTTATTTAAAAAAAGTCTATTCTTAGAAAGAAATTTAGTCAAAAGTTGAAAATTTACTAAGTAAGTGATATCTGCATTCCCGATATTTTTGTAATAATCGTTTCTTTGATGAGACATTAATGATTGTAAAGTATCATCACCTTTTGATTTTAAGTAACCATAGTCGATTAATAAAATACCCCCCTTTAATTTTCTAATTTTTTTTATAATTGTTTCTAAAATTTTTAAACCTTTTTGTGGGTACTCAATAGTGCCTTTTGTTCTTAATAAATTTAAATCTTTTAAATTTTTATTAATTTTCTTTGAAGTTTTTTTAAAAATAAATTTTTTGAATTTGCCGTTTTTTAAAACAATATATTTTTCATAAATATTAGATTTTTCCAATTTAAATTGTTTTATAGGAATAGAGTCAAAAAATTCATTTCCAAAAAAAAGTATTGGTCCATTTTTAATCTCGCTAAGTTTTTTTATCCAATAAACATTTTTTTCTTTGATTAATTTTTTTTGAACTTTAATGAGTCTTTCACTTTTTTCTAATAAAAATATTTTTAAATTTTTTTTTAAATTCAGGAAAATTATTTATTGTTCTACAAAAAGTTTTACAGAACGCTCCGTTTCCTGGTCCTAATTCTACAAAAGAAAAATTTTTTGGTTTACCCAGCCTTATCCAAAAAGAAATTATCCATATTGATATTATTTCACCAAATAAAGGAGTTACTAAAGGAGCAGTAATGAAATCACCTTTTTTTCCAAAAGGGTTATTTTTTGAATAGTATCCATAATTTTTATCATAGAGTGCATTTTCAATAAATTTATCAATTGAAAAAGTTCCGTTTTGATTAATCATTTAATTCTAAAAAACATTATAGCTCCAATACCAAACATCAGAAAACTTAATAAAGATCCCATACTTAAGTAATTTATTAAATATCCGACTTGTAAGTCAGGTTCTCTAAAGTACTCTGATATAATTCTGAATATTGAATAAAATATTAAAAATAAAGCTGAACATTCACCTTTTTTATAATTGGTTTTTCTTATAATAAAATTTAAAATGATAAATAATAAAACACCTTCCATTAAAGCTTCATAAATTTGAGAAGGGTGTCTAGCTTGTGAGTCAAATAACGGAAAAATTACTCCCCAAGGAAGGTCAGTGGGTTTACCGAATAGCTCACCATTTATGAAATTAGCGATCCTTCCAAAAAATATACCAACAGGTGCAACACACGAAACCACATCTAGTAAGACAAATTTATCAAAATTTTTTTTTTTAGAAAAAAATATTGTTGCAATTACTATGCCCAAAAGACCCCCATGAAATGACATGCCACCATTCCAAATAAAAAAAACTTCTATTGGATTTAAAAGATAATACTTAAGGTTATAAAATAAAACATAACCCAATCTTCCTCCAACAACTATCGATATTATTACATACGTTATATAATCATCGAATAAATTTAACTGGAAATTTTTACTATTTTTATTATTTATTATTAAAATAATTTTTTTTCCATACCACCATCCAAATATTATGCCTACTAAATAAGCTAGTGAATACCATCTTAAAGATAAGACGCCTAAATCTAAAATTACTGGATTTAAATCATGAATGTACATTTTAAATTAATAACATAATTGAAAAAAATTTACTTATCAAATAAGATATAGTGTGTCAGATAAAGAAAAAATATTAAAAACTCTTTCTAGCTTACTAGAAACAGGAATTTTAACAGTTAATGACGTAAAAAAAGAATTGATAACTAATTTCGAATTTAAAAAAGATAGTATCATTAATAAGTTGGATCTTGTTTCTAGAGAAGAATTTGAGGCATTAAAAATATTAGTTGAAAAACAAGATGTTAAAATAAAAAAATTGTCTAAAAAAACTAAAAAGGCAAAGAGATCTTAACTTGTAATCCTCCGCTTTCATTTTTTGATAATTGAATATTTCCACCATGTGAATGAACTATATCCTCTACAATGGCCAAACCCAAACCAACACCTGATTTGTTTAGACTTCTACTTTTATCTAGTCTAAAAAAAGGTTTAAAAACATTTCTGTAATGCTCGATTGGAATACCTGGCCCATCATCATCAAATAAAACGATTGCTCTGTTAGGACTTTTTTGAGCTGTCACAACAACATTTTTTCCATAAATAAGTCCATTATTTATAATATTTGTAAAACATCTTTGTAACGCATTTTTTCTTCCGTAAAAAGAAATTTCATCTTCAATAATAAATTTTAAATTTGAGTTTTTAATTCTGCTTTCTATTGTTTGAAATATATCTTTCAAAAAAACTTTTTCGGTATTTTCTTTCGCTTGAGTTTTGGCGAATTGGAGATAGTCGTTGAGCATATTTTCCATTTCATCGATATCTTTTGACATGTTATTTGAAATTTCTTTGTTATTAACCATTGCCAATTGTAATTTTAATCTAGTAAGAGGTGTTCTCAAGTCATGACTTATACCTGAGAGCATTTCAGATCTTTGATTTAAATGTCTATTAATTCTTTTTGCCATTCTGTCAAATTCATAAGCAGCATTTCTTATTTCTCTTGCTCCAGAAGGCCTGAATTCATTTATGTAATCGCCTTTCCCAAATCTTTGAGCAGCCTTTGCTAGATTCGTGATAGGCCTAGTTTGATTTTTTAAAAAAAGGATAGCTATTAATATTAAAATTATCGAGGGTAATGTAATCCACAAAACAAATAATCGAACCGAGGAAGTTGCTATTCTCTCTTTTGGAAAGAAAAATTGCAAATGTTTATTGCCCGTTCTTATTCTCACTTCCACAATATCTAAGTAGTTTACAGTGTTGAACCAATAATTATCATTCCCAAAGGTAGACTTTAATTCTCGCCTCAATGATCTATCCATAGGACTAAATCTTCTCTCAAAAACTTCATTAGGAAAAGGTTCGTTAACTGAATTAATTACGAAATCAAAATTTTTTTTATAAATGTCAGTAAAGTAATTGATCTGATCTTTATTTTCAGTATTGTAAACATCGTTTAGTGTCTTTATTTCACCTACTAATGATCTAGTCATACCTTTATTGGCTTTAATCCATATACTGTCAAAAAAAACTACTGTTACTATTAATTGTAAAAGAATTGTAGGAGCAGCTACAATTATAAGAGATCTATAAAATAGACCCTTCGGTAAAATTTTTTTAAAAAAGTTATTCAATCCAGAGAACATATCCTGAACCTCTTATAGTTTGTAAATATTTTGGATTTTTTGGATCTATTTCAATTTTTTGTCTTAAACGAGTTATCATAACGTCAATTGATCTTTCTTGTAATATTCCCGATAATTCTCCAATTTTTGATCTTGAGTAAGTTTTGCCTGGATTTGATAACATTTCCATTAATATCTTTCTCTCAGTTACATTTATTTTTTTTTGACTATTGTTTAATTTTATTATCATTTTATTTAAGTCAATTATAGCATTTCCAACTGTATACTTTTTTTTGACATCAATTTTTACTTTTTTTGAGATAATATTTTTTATTCTTAATAATAATTCTTTTGGTTCAAAAGGCTTCCCAATGTAATCATCAGCTCCAATTTCAAGACCTTTAATTCTATTTTCAACCTCACCTTTCGCTGTAAGTAGAATTATGGGTGGACAATTCTTTTCTTTGATTTCTTTAGTAAGCTCATATCCACTTTGACCAGGCATCATTACATCAAGCACTATTAAATCAAATTTAAAATGACTCAATTTTGTTTTTGCACTTTGTGAGTCTTTGGCTGTCGAAACCAAAAAATTATTATCATTAAGATACTCTTTAAGAAGAGATCTTATACGATCATCATCATCTACAACCAATATATGATTTAAATTATCCATTTATAATTTTCTTTAAAACCTCCTTAAATTTTATAACTGACTCTGGCTCAGAATTTTTGAGAGCATTGAATATTCTTTGTTTTTGTTTTTTATAAATTGTATCAAAAAATATTTTTCCATCTTTATCAAGATGTAATCTCTTTTTTCTCGTGTCAGTATCATCTTTAAGTTGTTTAATCATTTTTGATTTTAACAAATCTCTTATTACTCTATTAATACTCTGTTTGGTAATTTTAAGTTTATATATTAGTTCACCTAGACTTATACCTGGATTACTCTCTATAAGGTTTAAAGCTCTTAAATGCGCTGGTCCAAAAAATTTTTTTGATAATATATCTTTAGGATCGGAATATGTTTCCCTATATGCATAGTACAGTAATTGTATGAAATCTTTAATTTGTTCGTCTTTAAGGTAAAGTAAGTCTTTCATAATTGGTCAGTTATATTGACTTATTCTATTAACAAATATACTTTTTTATAACAAAAAAAAAGATATATTATTTTTTTCTATGGAAATGATACCCTACGATAAAAGATCAGGAAAAATTTGGTTTAACGGTGAAGCCGTTAATTGGGAAAATGCAAAAATTCATGTTTTAAATCATGGCCTACATTATGCAAGCTGTGTGTTCGAAGGTGAAAGGGTATATGATGGAGAAATATTTAAATTAGAGGAGCATACAGAGAGACTTTTTTATTCAGCAAAAAGAATGGGAATAGAAGTTCCCTACAGTCAAAAAGAAATTAATGATGCTTGTAAAAATATTGTAAATATACAAAAAGTTAAAAACGGATATGTTAGACCAGTAATTTGGCGAGGTAGCGAAATGATGGCTATATCTGCTCAAAAAAATAAAATTCATGTTGCAATTGCTACTTGGGAATGGGGATCCTATTTCGATCCAAAATTAAAAGTTGAAGGTATTAAATTAAATATATCTAAATGGAGGC
>MDTG01093431.1_pt1 | contig 11942 bp, 8 predicted proteins | sample 811421 | NCBI WGS metagenome assembly MDTG01 (sample SAMN05326645, study PRJNA326480) | marine metagenome | isolation source: seawater | place: Pacific Ocean: South East | collected 2011 | reverse complement strand
TGAAACGATACCGTTCATAGCAGTTTTTGGCAAGAAATTAAGAACTATAACTAAGGCTATCTATCTGTTTACAGTGCAAGTTTTTGTAACATGCGAGGCTCTGGAAATGACCATTTAGGCTTAAGTCTCGAGAGCCATTTGCAGTACTCGTGCGACATGCATCGCCTGCCTACCGGTACCATGTTCAATTTGTGCTCGGCAACTCACACCATCAGCCACAATGAGTGTGTCTGGCTCAGCTTCATTGATAGCTGGAAAAAGGCTAAGAGACCCCATTTCCATGGAAGCGTCATAGTGTTCTTTTTCATAGCCAAAAGACCCCGCCATTCCACAGCAACTTGAGTCGATGGTTTTTACTTCCAACTCAGGAATTAGATCCAGAATTTTTTGTACAGGAGAAAGCACAGCAAAGGCTTTTTGGTGACAATGTCCATGGAGGAGAGCCTGCTTAATTGGTAAAGCACGAAGCCTTAGGTCGAGGCAACCCATATCTAATTCCTTTGCAAGAAACTCCTCCAGCATAAAACTATTTTGGGCAAGCTCCTGAGTCTCTTTTCCTGGAAACAACACTAAATACTCATCCCTTAAGGTCAGCAAGCAGGAAGGCTCAATGCCTACTATCGGCACACCCCTTTTAACGTAAGGTTTTAAAGTTTCCATGGTACGAAGTACTTCGACTTTTGCTTCGTTAACCATCCCGTTGCTAAGGAAGGTGCGACCGCAACAAAGTGATCGACCCCCATCGAGTGGACGAGGACAATGAACTCGATAGCCAGCCGCTTTCAATACCTCAAGAGCTGCGTTGGCATTTTCACTTTCGAAGCAACTATTAAACGTATCAACAAGCAAGACAACTTCCTTTCCTTCCATAGGAGGCGAAGCGTCCTCTGAGTAATACTTAAAATGATCAGTCCTCCATTTAGGCAGGCGTCGCCGGCTGGATAAACCCAACAGCCACTCTGAAATTTTAGCTAGCCCAGGGATCTGATCGCGCAGATTAAGCAAGAACCCAAATGCCCTTAAACTAGAAGCATAGCGGGGCAGATACGCGAAGAGTCTTTCTCTAAATCTAATACCATGACGCTCATGGTAATGATCGAGAAACTCAATCTTCATTCTCGCCATATCGACGCCGGTCGGGCATTCTCGTTTACAGCCCTTACAACTGACACAAAGATCCATAGTGTCGTACATGGTGTCGGATCCGAACGCGTCCGACCCTAGCTGTCCTGTAATTGCAAGTCGCAAAGTGTTGGCGCGACCCCGTGTTAAGTGCTGTTCATTTTTGGTTATCCGATAGGAGGGGCACATGGTCCCTACGTGAGCCTTACGGCAAGCTCCGTTGTTATTGCACATCTCGATCGCTCTGTGCATGCCGTCCCACTCCGACCAATCCAGCTTGGTATTGAGTTTGATCGGCTGGTACCCCGGAGCAAACCGCATAATGTTCCTGTCATCCATTCTATGTGGATTGACGATTTTTCCTGGGTTCATCATATTAATTGGATCGAAGGCTTTTTTTACTTCTTCGAAGTTTTGAACCATTCGCTTTCCAAACATTGGTTCATGAAACTCTGATCGAGAAATACCATCACCATGTTCTCCAGAATGAGAACCCTTATATTCTCGAACCATTTCTAGACATTCTTCGACAATTGCGCGCATTTTTTTGGCGCCAGACTCCTCTTTCATATTTAACACTGGTCTGACATGCAAGGTTCCGACCGAGGCATGGGCATAAAACGTGCCTGTAGTCCCATTTTTTTCAAATATCTCTGTTAGACGGCTGGTATATTCAGCCAGATCTTTGAGATCAACAGCACAATCTTCGATAAAAGAAATAGGCTTCCCATCTCCTTTCATCGACATCATGATATTTAGACCCTGCTTTCTAACTTCCCAAACTGCTGGTTGAAATTCATTATCTGTGGCTTCAACAACAGCATTGGGAAAACCCATGTCTTCCATCAACTCCACCAAACCCGCCAATCTAGTAAGCTGCTCTTCTCTACTATCCCCGGCGAATTCAACTAACAGCAAAGCGTCTGGCTCGCCCTGCACAAAACGATTCACTGTTGAAGTAAACATTGGTATTGCCCTAGCCAAATCAATCATTGTGCGATCGACTAGTTCTACTGCGTCAGGATCAAGCTTCACGATATGCTGGGTACTTTCCATTGCCTCATAGAAAGTCGGGAAATGACAAACCCCTAATACTTTTTCAGAAGGGATCGGTTGTAATTGCAAGTGAATTCTTTGAAAAAATCCTAGCGTCCCTTCCGATCCAACTAATAATCTACCAAGATTTGGAGCGTCTTTTGTTAACTCATCAATATTGTATCCCCCAACCCTTCTGAGAAGTTTTGGAAAACGCTTAACAATTTCTTCTGATTCCCGCTCTCCGAGGCTTAAAAGCTGTTGAACCAGTTCCGGGGGGACATTCCCGTTAGCAGGATCACCATTTAGTTTTTTAAAGTGGGCTTTACTTCCATCAGCCAACAGTGCCTCTACCGAAAGCACATTGTGAACCATGTTCCCATAGCGGATGGATCTTGCTCCACAACTGTTATTCCCTGTCATTCCACCGAGGGTCGCTCGATTAGCAGTGGAGACATCAACCGGATAGAACAGGCCATGGGGTTTCAAATATCGATTAAGGTGGTCTAACACCAATCCCGGCTGAACACAGGCTGTGCGGTTCTCTGTATCGAACCCAATGACCTGATTAAGATGGCGAGTGGTGTCGATCAAGAGCGATTCACCAATCGCCTGACCGTTTTGTGAAGTGCCGCTCCCTCGGGGTAAAACTGAAACTCCCTCTTCTCTTGCGATTTTGATCGCAGCCTCAACGTCATCATCGCACTTAGGGACAACTACACCAATTGGCATTAACTGATAAATGGAGGCATCAGTGCTGTAACGACCACGACTAAAATCATCAAATAGAATATCCCCCTGGATTTCCTTTTTGAGTTTGCCGGCTAATGCGCTGTTATTATTCATTTATTGTCGCTTTTATAAGGCCTGCACGAGCTGATTTATACCATATAAATTTGAAAAGATTATATAAGTGCATACTATCACTGGCTCATCGCTCAATCATTTCCAATAGAAATAAAAGTGCATTGAATTAGCAGCGCCGCTACATTACGCTACCCTTTCGTTTAATAATAATTACCTCAATTTGGAGGTCTCGTGACTTCTACATCTTCCCAATTTCGATTAGCGCTTCTTTCTCTAACGTTGTCCAGTATAGTCGCAGCCCAAGAATTTGAACCAGGATATCTTGATCCAGAACCAATTTTGGCGGCAGCGTCTGCAGCAATCGGCGAGGACAAACTTTCCTGCATTTCAATTTCCGGCACAGCCTACTCCGGGATGGTAGGACAACAGTTCATGAATGGCTACGAAGTTGATTGGCCCAGAGGCGAAACTTTAAGAAACTACACGCGTGTTATCGACTGGGAAAATGTTCGCATGATTGAGACTTTTGATCGTGATCCTGGGAACAATCCCGCTTCATGGAAATATGGCCTTGGTTGGTATGGCGGGACGTCAATTCAGAAAGAAGAAAGACAAACCTTCAGCCTTAACGGTCAATATGCCTGGCATCAAGACGGCCAGGCTGGCCAACCAATTGCAGCCCGGCCCGTTGACGCCGAGCGCTGGCAACTTGATATGTGGCTAACCCCCCATGGGTTTTTGAAAGCCGCCCGCCTACCGGGGGCAGACCCACGAGCTACCTGGCGCTGGGAACTGGGAGAAATGGGACGCGATGGCGCAACAATTGCTCCAGAGAAAGTAACCATCGTCTCAATAACTGTTATGGGTAAATACCGGGTCGACGCAACAATTAATTCAGAAAACCTATTGCAGCGAATCCACACATGGGTACCAGATGCCGTAATCGGTGATACTAACTATGAACATGAATTTGCTAATTCAGATTACGCCGATATCGGGAATGGCATTCGATTTCCGACAAACTGGCATCACCACACCGGTTGGGACGACAACTATCAAGCACAAAGCATCAACGCCGGACACAATGCTTTCGGAGGACGACAAGAAAATCTAATTGCAAATAACTGCCCAGGAGAAGTTGCGATTCCATCTGAAGTGATAAATGCAGATTTCTCGGAAAAAGTAGAAGTACAGGAATTAAGTGCAGGGGTCTCCCTATACGCTGGCGGCTCACATAATAGTGTTGTTGTAGAGTTCGAGGACTATATTGCTGTTGTAGAAGCTCCTCTTTATGAGAAACGCAATCTTGCAGTTATTGATGAAATCGTCGCACGTATTCCTGACAAACCTATACGTTTTTTAGTCAATACCCATCAGCACCACGACCACATTGGCGGTCTTCGCACGTACATGCATATAGGTGCCACAATAATTACCCATTGGAAGAATTACGATTTTTACACTAACGATGTTTTGAATTATTCACAACGAACATTGGACCCCGATATGGTAAGCCTATGGCCACCAACTGAACTGGCGGAAGGGTATCAGTACGAAACTGTGCGTGAGAATTACGTTTTGACCGACGGCGAGCGCCTGATGCAAATTTCCTATGTTCATCCCTTAGGACATTCAGAGGGCATGCTAGTCGCCTACCTTCCAGAAGAAAAAATACTCATAGAAGCAGATTTATTTGACTCAACTGAATTTAAAACAGGAGACGAGGCTTCGCCTGCAAATCGCAGCCTTCGTAACCACGTAGAGCGTCTGGGTCTGGAAGTAGAAACCATCGTGCCTATTCATGGCCAACCTACTTCGTGGGAAGATTTTATAGAAATCTTTAATTGATCAGCCGACGGTGTTTTTACTCAGCTACTTTAGCCTTTGCCAGGTCAAAGTACCTGTGATTCTTCCTTGATCATCCTTTAAAGACAAGGCTAGAAGATCGTCTGTTACAAATTCAAAATAACGGACGTTGTCTCCCCCTACCCACCTGGGTACCATCGGAGACCCTTCGACATGATGAGTTACAGTTCCCTGTTGAAGGTCCCACGAAACCTTTCCCCAATAACCGAATCCCCCAATTGTCCGTTCCGAAGATTTTGAGGCGCGGTCAGGTAGGTCAATTGGCATTCCGAGCCCAGCCATATTATCGAATCTATCGTAGCTAAGTCTTCCGATGTAGTTCATATCCCGCCTGGTGCCATCTTCAGCAAAGGTAAAATAGCTCACCAACTGATAATCGCCAATGAACTTCTCCTTAATCGCCTCTAGATCATCGGCAGCAGTCGCATAAAGAAATACCACCCCTAAGATGGATAGATTTGCAAAAAACAGGATCGGCAGCGCAAACAGTTTTAGTTTCATTATGAGTCCTAATTAATTTTAGCGTTAGTAACCAACGGCGGCCCCGTCTCCCCGTCGAGAATCAGAGGCGCCCTCAAAGAGTCCTTCTTCGCGGTTATAGTAAACTCCCATTACTGCCCCTTGGGAACTTCTTTCGCTAGTCCTATGCCCTTTGGCTTCAAAAAGACGAAGCGTATCGACAGAGATAGAGTTTGTCTCAAACCTCGTAACATCTGGCAACCATTGATGATGAATTCGACCAGCCTCAATTGCTTCAGCAATATTAAATCCATGGTCAATCACGTTAAGAATCGTTTGCATAGTGGTGTTAATAATCGTTTTCCCTCCCGGGCTGCCCGTAGCAAATAAAGGCTTGCCATCGCGAGCAACAATTGTAGGCGTCATCGAAGAGAGTGGTCTTTTCTCTGGGGCTACTAGATTAGGCGAAGTACCGATATTTCCTCTCAAATCTGTGAGACCTGGTACCGCATTAAAATCACCCAGCTCATTATTTAATAAATAACCACCCCCCTCGACTACAACTGCAGAACCATAGCCGAACTCTAACGTGTAAGTCATGCTAACCATGTTGCCGTCTTTATCAACAACAGAAAAATGAGTAGTCTCCTCACTTTCATAAGCCTGGGCAAAATCTGAAGGTGAACTCTCGGATTTTTGATTCATATCAATAGAAGCCCGCAAACTAGATGCATAACTTTTATCTAGCAATCGATCAAGAGGCATGGACTCATTAAAATCTGGGTCTCCCAGATGTTCCGCACGATCTGCATAGCCGCGGCGCATTGTTTCAGTCAGCACATGTAAATAATCTGCCGAATTATGACCCATTGCCGCAAGATCATAGCCTTCTAGAATATTTAGCATTTCGACTAAAACAACTCCGCCCGAACTTGGCGGTGGCATGCTGACAATCTCATGGCCTCGATAAGTCCCTCGAATCGGCTCTCTTTCAACAGCTTCATAACGAGCTAGATCTTCTTCCGTAATCAGCCCACCATTCGCCGCCATAAAATCAGCAAACCTTTTAGCATTTTCGCCCCTATAAAAACCATCCTTACCATTGTCCTTAATTAGTTCCAAGGTATTAGCAAGATCGGGCTGAATCCAAATTTCATCTAGCTCATAAAGTGAACCGTCTTCTCTAAAAAATTTCTTCGCTGACGATGGATACTGCCGGAATCGGTTTGCGCTACTGGCAAAACCTGTCTGGAGAGAATAGGTGATAGGAATTCCATTTCGGGCTAATTCTACCGCTGGAGCAACGAGATCCTGCCAAGGCAAGCTGCCTAACTCTTGGTGCGCCTTATAAAGGCCCGCGACCGTTCCCGGTACGCCAATCGCCAGCATGCCAAAATGATTTGAATTGTTGACCACCCGACCATCCGGGCCCAAATACATACGTTCAGTCGCGGCTATAGCGGCTTTCTCTCGAAAGTCGAAGGTTGTAGCATGTCCATCCTCGCCATGGTATACAAGAAATCCACCGCCACCAATATTACCGGCACTTGGCCAAGTTACCGCTAAAGCAAACGCCGTAGCTACAGCCGAATCAACCGCATTGCCCCCTTGCTTTAACACCTCAACACCCACTTCCGATGCAAGCCTTGAAGCACTCGTGACTATCCCATTTTTAGCACGCAGAGGGGTCCTGCCACCTTCCGAAAAAGAAGCTGAAGAAACTAAAAAAACAAGGACGAAGCAAAAGCTTTTTGTAAAACCATTCAAAAATCCAAACCGAATCATCCTAAACCTCTTTGAAATTTCATTTTCAATCGAAAGGGAACAACTACTAATATGCTAAAATTTTTCCATCCAAAGCGCATCATATTCCAGCCATAACGCGATTAGCAAATCTTCGGCAGCTATTATTTAAGCATTCCCCCGATTGATAGTCGCTGCACGTTGGCCTTTAGCGTCCTTTACCCTATTAATTCATATAAGCAGATGCTAATTTAATATCGTATGAATACGCACCTTAAATTATTAGACCTATGTGTCCAGGTAATTCCTCTATTATGAAAAACTTCAATTTGTTAAAAATATTCGTAGCCGTACTCTTATCTTTACAATTACTAAGTTGCAGTGAAAGTGAGGAGCAACTGGTAAGCCGAGCGCGTGAAATCCATGATCGAGTAATAACACTGGATACTCATGCTGACATTAACACCCAGAATTTTACTGCCACAAGGAATTATACTCAGAATATTGATACTCAGGTCAATCTGCCAAAAATGGTAGAAGGTGGACTCGATGTAGCTTGGTTCATAGTTTATACCGGGCAAGGTAACCTCAATACTCAGGGCTATAAAGATGCATATGAAAATGCGATTGACAAATTTGACGCAATTCATCGACTGGCAGAAGAAATCGCTCCCAATGCAATTGAAATAGCCTACACTTCTGATGATGTTCGCCGGATCATAGAACAGGGCAAGAAGGTTGCAATGATTGGGATAGAAAACGCCTACCCCATCGGTCTCGACATGTCTAGGCTGGAACAGTTCTACGACCTGGGCGGAAGATATATGTCTCTGGCGCACAACGGACACAGCCAATTTTCTGATTCACATACCGGAGAAGAAAATAACGATTATATGCACAATGGTCTTAGTGAAATGGGAAGGCAAGCAATCGCTGAGATGAATCGGCTCGGAATAATGATAGATATCTCTCACCCGTCTAAAGATTCCATCATGCAAACGCTAGAGCTTAGCGCTGCGCCGGTAATTGCATCTCATTCCTCTGCTAGAGCGCTGACTAATCATAGTCGCAATCTTGATGATGAAATGCTTAGGGCAGTTAAAGCAAACGGTGGTGTTGTGCAGACGACAGCATTTAGTACTTATGTAAATGAAGAGAGAAGAACTTTTTTAATAGAGGGTCGCTCTAAACTGGAAGCTGAAATTTCAAACATCCTTGGTTTCGAGATTTTATCCGATTCTGAGATTGAACAACTTTCCTCTAGTGCAAAGCAAAATTATGAATCAAACATTACAGAGTTTAATACGCGATTACGCTCTCGTTTGAGTGCAGAAGTAAATGCGCTAGCCCCGCCTGCGACAGTTTCGGATTTTGTGGATCACATAGAATATATGGTTGATTTAATTGGCCTTGACCATGTCGGCATTAGTTCTGACTTTGACGGCGGAGGCGGGATACAAGGCTGGAACGATGCATCAGAAACTTTTAACATTACTTTAGAGCTTGTAAGACGCGGATACAAAGAAGAAGAAATCAGCAAACTGTGGAGCGGCAATTTACTAGCTGTTATGGATGAAGTTCAAAGAATAGCTAGAAATATGCAGCAACAATAAACTCAATTTTTGAAGCCATTGAAGAACTTCTAAGGTTTTACAAATCACTTTTTTCTTCGCCAATAAAAAACGGAACCCTTCATGAAGAGTTCCGTTTTCAAATTACAAAAGTAAACTTATTTCTTACTATTCTGGGTTTCCGATTGGCGTCCCCTCTTTGCGGAATTCACCATACATATATTCTTCAGCAAACTCTACGCATTTGAATTCAAGTAATTGCATGTTGTCTTGAACATGACGGTACAAAGGAAAGCTAACAGTCCAAGGCTCTGTAAAGGTATTTGGATCAGTTATAGTTGCCGAATAATTAACATGGTTAGCGCCGCCCGGAGTCCATCGTTCTTCAACTACCATTTGGAAACTATGAAAATTACCTGCCCGATCAAACCAGGTGTCTTCCATCTGGCCGCTCACCGTGATCACCAAAGTATCTCCTTCCCAGGTTGCATTGGAATGACCCATCCACGCATCAACCTGAGAGATTATTTCTGGCTGATCGACATAGACAATCCTGTTCGACTCAGCGAATTCATAGGCTATTAGAATAATGTCTTGTGACTGCACAATTTGAAATGGAAAGGGTAAATAATTCGCTCGCGGAATACCTGGCATGAAACACTTTGCCAAAGGATCTTTAGTGATGGAATCTCGCGCATTCTCATCCCTTTGCCTACGACTGACTTCGTTATAAGGAATACTGCCTCCCTCTACTATTCCTAAGCTGGCTGGCTTTGCGGACAATGCCCCCATTTCACGAGGATAAGGACCGTAAGCTGCGGCATGAGGCTCTATGTCATAGTGAGCGGAAGTCATCGCCTGCCAGATACCACTGAAGTCCGGCTTGCCGTCTGGAGTCCGAGGGAATTCCTCAAGTGCCTGCGCTCCTGCCGTTCCTGTAAAGAAAGTGAGAGCAAATAGTGGAAGTATTATTTTAACTATAGTTTTCATTAATAAACCTTAATTCAATATCTCTTAGTTACTGGATTTTTATACAAATTATTCGTTAATAAATGCGGCCCTTCAAAAATCTCATGAAAGGCCCATTAAGTTAATCACGCTCGCCTATATCTACACCCTCAGATATCAAACGTTCTTCAACACGAGCGCCACGAAGCGTATTTATCATTCCGTAGTTACCTTCATGACAAGCATACTCGTATATCTGTCCCGCCATCTTAATCATTGGAACGATTGCTGTGATTTTATCTGTGAATGTACCTGGATCATCAACGGTAAACTCATAATCCACGGTATCGTATGAAACGCGAGTGAATTTTTCTGTTAAAACCGCGTCATAATTTTGGCCAGCTGCACCGAACGACTGTCTATAGCCATTAAAATTTTTGGTTTCAACAACTAGGGTATCACCATCCCAATAACCCCGAGAATCGCCAGACCATAATCGTATATCATCATCTAAAGCCGGTTTATCTATAAGGGGAACAATACGAGCATCATGAATCATTTCAGTCATGATCACAGCCGTATCTCTATTTTGAATAATCTGCATATTATTGTTATACAGACTAGGCGTGAAAGGAGGACCAGAATTAAACCCTACGATACAGCGTTCAGAAAGACCTCTATCTTCCGGCCCAGACTTGTCTATACCGCCCACCACATACCGAACAGGTCTGTCACCAGGTACATCTGGACCTAACCCGCCGAACTGCACATTCGCGCCTTCAACGTATGCTGGTTGACGTCCATCCTCTGGATAAACAATATGAGAAGTGCGAACTACGTCTCCTAGTCCGGCTGTTTCGAACCAGAAGTCATTGTAGCCACCCGGGTTGCTTCCTTCATCAGGCACATCTGGCACATTTATCCGCGCTGCAGCCTCATCAGCCGCCCTGCGGCCAGCCATGATCGCATCTCTGCGTTCTTGGATTTCTTCCTGGGTCAAAAATTCCTGCGTGCCATATCTTTGAGGCCTTTGCATCGGTACGTCGGAAGAAAAATTCCAGACGCCCTCTAGATCAGGCTGTCCCCAGTCCGTGCGTGGCACTTCATAATCGCCACTGGATTGCCCTACAGCAGATCCCCAAAGCATTGCAAGCATTGTAATTAAAAGAAGTTTTTGAATTCTCATCGAAGGTCCCCTTCAGTTGTTCGAGCTAACCACGTAACTTAGATGTTTAAGCCGCAATAATCAATAGAAATGCAGCCAATTGCGCCCAACCGCGAGCTCCAGGAGGCAGTACACCTGTCCTCATTTATTAACCTAAATCGGTGTAACTAGATTTTACAGAAATCCCCTCTACATAATAAAGAGGATTTTATTCGAGGTTTTAAAAATCTAATTACGAGTATATCGAGTAAGCAGACTAGAGGTATCCCAGCGACCACCCCCATTTGATTGGACTTCTGCATAAAAGTCATCAACCATTTTTACCATCGGCATATTTATATCATTTCGTTCAGCTTCCTCTAGAGCGATACCAAGATCTTTCCTCATCCAATCAACAGCGAAACCAAATTCATATTCATCATTAAGCATAGTTTTGTAACGATTTTCCATTTGCCAAGACCCTGCCGCGCCTTTGGAAATTGTCTCTATCAAGTCTTCCCCATTAAGCCCTGCCTTAACGGCAAAGTTTAGCGCTTCGGCCAGACCTTCAACAACTCCTGCAATGCAAATTTGATTTGCTGCTTTTGCTAATTGTCCATTACCTGCAGGGCCCAAAAGCTTGCTGAATTTAGAATAGACATCTATTACCGGTTTTGCATCCTCATAAGCAGACTGATCCCCACCAACCATAACCGTCAGTGCTCCGTTCTCTGCCCCAGCTTGGCCACCCGATACAGGCGCATCAAGAAACTGTTTACCTTCACTCCTAAGTTGTTCATATAGCTCACGGGCCAGAGAAGCAGATGCTGTAGTGTGATCGACTAGTATTGCATTGTCATTCATCCCCTCCAAAACCCCATCCTTAGCAGTTACAACTTGGCGAACATCATCATCATTACCAACACAAACTAGCACTACGTCGCAACCTTTAGCGGCTTCCGCAGGAGTGGACGCCATCGCTCCACCATAATCTACGCACCACTGCTCCGCTTTTTTTGCGGTTCTATTGTAAACACAGACGTCCATACCAGCTGTCTTTAGATGCCCAGCCATGGGGTATCCCATAACACCGAGTCCAATAAACGCAACTTTCATTTCCTACTCCAAAAAATTGTTTAGTTAAATTCTGAATTTTTGTAAACAGATTTTCCTCTTGCAAATGTTTCAACAATAGAAATATCGGAAAGATCTAACGGATCAATCGCAAGCGGATTAGCCTCAAGTAT
>MDTG01081335.1_pt1 | contig 11942 bp, 13 predicted proteins | sample 811421 | NCBI WGS metagenome assembly MDTG01 (sample SAMN05326645, study PRJNA326480) | marine metagenome | isolation source: seawater | place: Pacific Ocean: South East | collected 2011 | reverse complement strand
TGGTTTGGATTTTTTAAAATCATTTTTTCTAACACGTTGTTTAAATATATTGTAATTTCATCTATAGATTTTTCTTTACTAATCTTTAATGGTTTTGAAATATACATTTTAAAAAAATAATTATTGTAACGTTCAATATAAACAGGAACTAATTCACATTCATATTTTTTAATTAATTGTGCAGGTATTGTCGTAGTAGTTGCAGGTTTGTCAAAAAAATTAATTTTTAATCCTTCAGTAACTCTTTGATCAATCATTAAAGCAACCGAAGATCCTTTTTTTAAATTTTCAATTATTTTTCTAGTTCCTGATTTCCCTTTTTTAATTTGTTTTTTACATATGTAATTAATTCTTATTTTTTCCATTATTTTATTTAAAAATATGTTATTTAAAGGCCTGTAAATTGCCACTAAATCTACGCCATATTTTTCAATTTGCATTGCCATTAATTCAAAGTTATTAAAATGACCAGATATAAATACTACTCTTTTGTTTTTTTCTTTAATCTCTTCTAAATATTCTTTTCCTTCGATTTTTATAAATTTTTCTAACTTGTTATTTCGAAAGTTTTTTAAGTGTGGATATTCAGCAAAGATTCTTCCATAATTTCCCAAAACATTACTAGCTAAAATTTTACTATTTTCTATATTTCTTGTTTCTTGAGCCTGATTAATTATTTGATTTATTTTTGATTTAGATCTAAAAATTGGGCCCAAATATTTTCCAATTAAAAAACCCAAATTCGAAGAATTTTTATATCCAATAATTTTAAAAATTAAAAAAAGTATATAAATAATTATAAATTGCAAAAAATAAATTATTTTCCTCATAATCTTTCATTTAAAAAATTACAAAATTTTCTTAAATTTTTTATTTTTAAATCAATTTTTACAAAGTTGATGTTTTTTTTATCTTTATTATTTAACCTCAAATAATCTTTTTCAGTAGTAATAATTTTCAAATTTTTTGATCTTGCTTTATATTTAATTTCATTAATTTCTGAGCTAGAATATTTGTAGTGATCTGGAAATATTAAATGCTCATTTATTTTTAGTTTATATTTTTTTAACGTATTTTCAAACTCTGATGGATTGCCTATACCTGAGAAAACTAAATAATTTTTTTTTTTATTTAAATATTTTAAATTTAAAATAGTATATTTACTTTCAAATATATTTATATTTTTATTAGCTTTTTTAATTTTATTTAATAGATTTTTATTTTTTTTCTCTCCATTTAAAAAAGCTGCATCATACTTTTTTAAACTTGAAATTCTTTCTCTCAACGGACCTGCGGGCAAAATTAAACCATTTCCAATTCCTGAGCTAGAATTAAAACAAACTATTGTAATATCATGATTTATTTTTTTTTCTTGTAAACCATCATCTAGAATTGCTAAATCGAATTTTTTTTTTACTGCTTTTCTTAACCCATCTCTTCTTTTTTCTATAGTTATTAATTTTCCATTTTTTTTAAGTAAATTTTGCTCATCAAATTGATTAGAATAAAATTTTTTAATAAATACTACTTTAAATTTTTTTTTTAAAATTTTATTTATTTTAATTGAAAGAGGAGTTTTACCAGTGCCACCAAGATAAATATTTCCAACACATATTGTTTTTATATTAAATTTTTGTTTTTCTTGTAAATTTTTAAAATAATTTGAAATTTCGGTTATTAAAGTTAAAGGATAAAGTAATATTGAAATAAAGTTTAAATTTTCCCAAAAAATAGGTTTTTTTAATTTCATTTAAAAATATTTGTTTAATTCATTTATACTGTTTATTAAATTTTTTTCTCCCAATGAATATAATTTATTTATTTTATTCTTTTCTTTCTTGTAGTTTATTTTTTTGTTTACAATATCTTTAATTTGAGAAATTTTATTAATCTTATGTGCAAGCTTAAGATTTTTAAGTAATTTATAAACTTCCTTAAAATTATCTACATGAGGTCCATAAATTATAAAATTTCCTAATCTAGCGGGCTCAAGTGGATTTTGTCCTCCATGAGGTATCAGTGAACCACCCATAAAAACTAATTTTGTTAAATTATAAAAATTTAATGCATCTCCATAGGTATCAACTAAATATATATCTGTATTTTTATTGATTTTTTTTAATGATGAATGTGTTGTAACATTTAAATTAATTTCTCTCAAATTTTTTAAAATTTTTTTTTTTCTACCGATATGTCTGGGAATAATAATTGTTAATAAATTTTTATTATTAAGTTTCAATTTTTTATGCATCTTTCCTATTTCCAATTCTTCACCTTCATGAGTGCTAGCCGCACACCAGATATTTCTTTTTAAAAATTTTTTTCTAAGTTTGAAATTTGTTTTTTTAATTAATCTATCACCGTAGTATTTTATATTATTAATTTTTTTTATATTTTTGACTCCAAGATATCTAAGATACAATGCTGTCTCTGAATTTTGAGGAATTGCCATTGAAATTTTGCTAAAAATTTTTCTAGAATAATTTTCAAAATAACTCCATTTTTTAAAACTTTTTTTTGTAATGCGTGCATTTAAAACAATTATCGGGATTTTTTTTTGATATAAATTTCCAATCATATTTGGCCAAATTTCTGATTCAACAAATATTGATACAAGAGGATTCCAATAATTTATAAATTTTCTATTAAAGTAGTCCAAGTCTATTGGAAAAAATTGATGAATTGTTTTTTTAAATTTATAATTAGATAAAACCATTGATGAGCTTAATGTTGTTGAAGTTACAAGTATTTGATCAATTTTTTTATTTTTCTCTAAATTTTTGATTATTGGTATTATGCTATGTATTTCTCCTACACTGGCACCATGTATCCAAACAGTTTTACCTAATTTAGATTTTTTTGTAAAAAAGCAAAATTTTTCTTTGAATCTTTTAGGACTTTCTTTTCCTGATAATATTCTAAAAATTATCCATAAAGGCGAAAAAAAAACAAATAAAAGCAAAAAAAAATTGTATAAAATATACATTAATTATTTTTTATCTGTCTATTATAGAAATTCTTATATATCTCAGAGTTTTGTATAAGCTGGTCATGATTGCCCTGGTCAATAATTATGCCTTTATCCATTACAAAAATTCTGTTTGAATTCAAAATGGTTGACAATCTATGAGCTATAACAACTGTAGTTTTATCTATAGTTAAGATATCTAATGCTTTTTGTATTTTTTCCTCTGTCTCTGAATCTAAAGATGAGGTTGCTTCATCTAAAAGTATAACTTTGCTATTTTTTAAAAAAGCCCTTGCAATAGAAAGTCTTTGTTTTTCACCACCAGAAAGTTTTACTCCATTTTCTCCAATTTTAGTATCAAACTCACTATCTAAGTTTTTTATAAAATCCAAGCTCATAGACAATTCGGCCGCTTTATAAATTTCTTCATTATTAGCATTTGGTTTTGCATACTTGATATTATTAAAAACTGTATCATCAAAGAGAGTTATGTTTTGATCAACAATTGAAATTTCTTTTCTTAGTGAAGATAAATTTAATTTTTTTATACTTTGATTATCAATAAGAATTTCACCTGACGAAGGATCATATATTCTTGGTATCAAATTTAATAGTGTTGACTTTCCTGAACCACTATGCCCAACTAGTGCTGTCATTTTTCCTCCTGCAATTTCAAGATTAATATTATCAAGCACCTTATTAGACAAATTTGATTGATAAGTGAAATTTACAGCTTTGAATTCAATTTTTCCTTCTTTTATATTTAAACTTTTTTCATTTACATTTTTGTTAATTTTTATCTCGGTATCTATAATTGGAAGAATCCTTTTTGCAGCAGATAGCCCTTGACCAAAACCAACATTAATAGTTGCTAGAGATTTTACTGGTTGATAAGCAAGCATCATTGCAGCTAGAAATGAAAAAAAATTATTTATGTTTAATTGTTGATTAATTATTAGTTTGCCTGAATAAAATATTAGCACTGCAATCATAAAGCCTGTTAATATTTCCATTATTGGAGTTGCTCGAATATACACAGTAAATATTTTAATTGTTTTTTCTTTTAGTTTATTTATAAAATTCTCTGATCTTTCATACTCAAAATCTTCTCGTTGAAAAATTTTAATTATTTTGTGGTTTTTGAATAAATCAATCAAATACTTGTTGAGTTCAGCTGATTTTTCTTGAGCTTCAGTTGTGACTTTACCCGCTCTTCTTCCAAGTTTTTTTGCTGCAAAAGAAGCTATAGGTATCATAATAATCGCAATTAAAGATAATCTCCAATTTTGTAAAAACATTACTGTAATTAAACCTATTAAAGTCAAACCATCTTTAAATAATGCAAGAAAAGAAGAACTTAACATCCCGGTAATTTGATTCACATCAAAGTTAAGATTTGAAACATAGTTACCTGAGTGTTTACTTTCAATCTCTTGCGTATCAGCATTTATGAATGAAACTAACATATCAGTTTGAATTTTTTTTTTGACTTCTTCAGCAACTTTTATCATTAAAACTTTTGCTAGATAAAGAGATATGCCTTTAGTTGAGAAAGCAAAAATAATTAAAAATGGTATAATAAAAATTAAAGTTTCATCTCTATTTAAAAAAATTTTTTCTATAGCAGGATCAAGTAGCCATGCAGTTGCGGATGTACTTCCAGCAACTAAAATAGAAAAAAAAACAGCTAGAAAAATTTTGTTTAAAAATTTTTTTGTGTAATCTTTGTATAATCTTTTTAAAATTTCTAAATTTGTCATTTTAAGATATTTTTCCAATTAAAATATTCATAAAAATTATCAAGCCTAATAAATTGTTGCTTTTAAATTTTGATAAACAATTGTCTGGGTTATTTACATCTAATTTATTTATTTGAAAAAAAACTAAATGGATAATTGGCAAAACTAAGAACAAATAATAAAAAGTTTTAAATTTCATTAAAATACCCAATAATATTAATGACATTATAAAAACTAAATAACTTATTAAAATAAATATTTTTGGGTTATTTTTAAATCTAATTGAAGTAGATTTAACTCCTATAATTTCATCATCTTTAATATCTTGATACCCGTATATTGTGTCGTAACCCAGTGTCCAAAATATGGCTCCAAAATAAAAAATTAAAGGAACCAATGAGATCTGATTTTGAATAGAAACCCAAGCTAAAACAAGGCCATAATTAAATGTTATTCCCAAAAATAACTGAGGCCAATATGTATATCTTTTCATTAGAGGGTATGTAAAAGCCAAAGGCATAGAAAGCATAGCCATCAAAATCGTAAACATGTTAAAATTAATTAAAACCAAAAAAGCCAAAGTACATAAAATAACAACATAAATAGTTGCAGATTTTACAGATATTTTCTCTGAAGCCAAAGGTCGATTTTTTGTTCTCTCTACTTTTTTATCAAAATTTTTGTCAACTATGTCGTTTACAATACATCCAGCAGATCTCATTAAAATTGATCCTAATAAAAATAAAATTAAATAAAAAAAGAAAAGTTTAAAATTTGTGTTAAAATTGTAAGAAATAGTTAAACCCCATAAACATGGCCAAAAGAGAAGCATAAATCCAATAGGTTTGTTTAATCTTGTTAATTCAATAAACAATTTGATTTTTTGCATTATAATTTACTTGTAAATAACAAAGGCTAGATTCATAATCAAACTGATTCGTATGAATGTAGACTATACTGTAACAGCTTTAATGTTTCCTGCTATACCACTTATCATGAGTGTTTATAGCACTAGATTTCATACTTTAAGTGCTTTAATTCGCAAAATTCATGATGAATATGTATTTGAAAAACACACACCACCTGAATGGCAAAAACAGCTTATAAATTTAAATAACAGAATAACAGTTTTAAAATACACAATTATGTTTGCTGCATTTGGTTTTTTATTTAATATGTTAACTGTATTTGCTTTATATCTTGAGGAAATTTTTGTAGCAAGAATGATATTTGGATCTTGCTGTTTAGCTATGATGATTTCAATTATTTTTTTTATTAGAGAAATTCAAATATCGACAAAAGCATTAAAACTTCATATGTCAGATATGGATGTAAAATTTAAGGAATGATTAAAGCTGGTCCAATAATTTTTCTACTTTCAAGATCTCTATGAGCTTGAACCACATCTTCAAGTTTATACTCTTTAAATATTTCTATTTTAATATTTCCTGAGCTTATTTTTTCAAACAACATCATAGCAGCTTCATCAATTTCTTCTTTTGTCCTTAAATATTGTTGCATTGAAGGTCTTACAAAATACAACCCTTTTGGTTGAAGAAATTTAGTAACATTAATTGGATCAAGTGCACCTGATGCATTTCCAAAAGTTACTAAAGTGCCTCTAACTTTTAAACATTCACAAGATTGTTCAAATGTAGATTTACCTACACCGTCATAAACAACTGGCACTCCTTCACCATTCGTTATTTCCAAAACTTTTTTTGCAAAATCTTCCTTTGAATAGTTTATAACTTCACTACAACCATATTTCTTTGCTAAATTTTTTTTCTCTTCACTACCTACTGTTCCAATAACTTTAATTCCAAGACTTTTGGCCCACTGACAAAAAATTTGACCTACCCCACCAGCTGCAGCATGAAATAAAACTGTTTGATCTTTTGATGCAGCATAAGTTTTATGTAATAAGTAGAAGACAGTTAAACCCTTAGTCATAAGAGTTGCAACTTCCTTAAAATCAATATTTTCAGGAACTTTTACCAAGTTTTTTATTGGATAGATTCTATGAGTAGAATAGGCTCCTATAGGTTGACCGGCATAAGCTACTTTATCTCCAATTACAAAATCTGAAACACCAGGACCAACTTCTTTTATTATACCCGATGCTTCCATTCCTATTCCAGAAGGTAAACTTAAAGGGTATAATCCAGATCTGTGATAAGTATCAATGAAATTTAAACCAATGGCTTTATGTTCAATTAGTACTTCATCATTTCCAGGCTTTCCCAAATTAATTTCTTGAATTTCTAATACTTCAGGTCCTCCATTTTTTTGAATTTTTACAGTTTTCATTTTTATTTATAGTTATGTTATTTTACAAATGTACCTTTATGATAATCTTCAATTGCTTTCAAGATTTCTGATTTCGTATTCATAACAAAAGGCCCTCCTCTTGCTATATTTTCTCCAATTGGTTTTCCTGATATTAAAAGAAATTTTGCTTCTAGAGATCCTAAAACTTTAAGTTTTTCTCCTCTTTCTAGCAAAATTAATTTTGAATTTTCAATCTTTGGATGATTTTTATTGCCAATTTTTATTTCACCTTTGATTAAATATATAAAAGAATTGTGAGTGTTAGGTAATACAAAATTAAACTCTCCATCCTTTTTAAGTTCTATATCAAAATATACTGGATCAATGTTATGTCCTTTAACTGGACCCTCAGCTTTTTCAAATTTTCCTGCAATAACTTTTACAATTTTATCGTTATCTATATGTGTTCTCATTTTTTCTGAGTCTATATAAATATAATCTGGCTTACTCATTTTTAACATTGCGGGCATGTTTATCCATAATTGAAAACCATGTAGAGTTCCTTCTGACATTGCTGGCATTTCAGAATGAATTATTCCACTTCCTGTCTTCATCCATTGTACATCTCCAGATTTCATTTTACCTTTTGCACCTGTGCTATCTTCATGTTCGAATTCACCTTGAAGCATGTAAGTTACAGTTTCTATTCCTCTATGTGGGTGTGGAGGAAATCCTCCAATATAATCATCTTTATTATCAGAACCAAATTCGTCTAACATTAAAAAAGGATCAAAGTAATCAGGATCTACACCAATACTTCTTTTAAGTTTTACTCCCGCTCCATCAGAAGCTAGAATAGGTTCAATAATCTTCTTAACTTCGATATCTGACATTTATTTAGAAAATTTTTTATCTATACTAATTTCTTTAGCACCATTTATTACCAAAAATAAAAAACCACCTGCTAGAGCTATATTTTTTGAAAACGCAACAATTTGATTTGAAAAGTCATTAAGAAATATCATTGCTGTCGCTAAACAGAAAAGTGATAGTAATGCAGCAGATATTCTTACTTGATATCCAACTATAATCAGCAAAGGAGCAACTATTTCAAGTATTATTGCTGGAATTAATAAAAAACCCGGAACACCAAAACCCTCCATCCAATCGATCGTTCCTTCATAATTTAATATTTTTCTCAAACCACTTAGCAAAAAAACAAATGAAATTAAAATTCTTCCCAATAAATCTAAAATCTTTATCATATTAATTGTTTAATAAGTTCTTAATTACAAAATATCAAGTAGATCATTTAATTTTATTATTTCATTTTTTGGCTTATAATCAAGGTTATCAAAAATATTATTATTTCTATTAATCCAAATAGAATTATATCCATAATTTCCTCCTCCTGACACATCCCAAGTATTTGAACTTAAAAAAGCTACCTCATTCTTTTTAATTTTATATTTTTTTATTGGAATGTCATAAACTTTTGAGGAAGGTTTAAAAATCCCAACTTTTTCAATTGAAAATATATCATCAAATATATCTTCTAGATTATTTTTAGTTACCAGCCTATTAAGAAGTGATGGAGTGCCATTTGAAAGTATTGCTAACTTATAATTTTTTTTTTTTAATAATTTTAGAGTTTTATTAACTTCTGGATAAGGTGATAAAACTTTATAAAGATTTAATAATTCATTTTTCATGGTTGGATTTATATTGAAAGCTTTCATTGATTTATCTAGACTATCTTGAGTAATTTCCCAAAAATCTTTGTGTCTTCCCATTAGACTTCTTATCCAAGTATACTCTAGTTGAGTGGTTCGCCAATAATTCGAGAAATTCTCCCATTTGTTGCCAATTTTTCCTTTGCATTTTTCTGCAGCTGAATTGACATCAAATAAAGTTCCATAGGCATCGAAAATTATTGCTTTAATATTTTTCATAAATTACTTTCTCGAATATGCGTAATATTAGAATATTTTTTTCTGAAAGTTTATCACTTAATTTTAGTTCTAAGCTTGAAAAACCTCAATCACATTATTTAACCAAAGTAATGAGAGTTAAGATTGGTGAAAATTTTTCACTTTTTAATAAAAATGGAGAATGGCTTGCTAAAATAAATAATATATATAATGGAATAGTGGAATTTAGTATTGAAGAACAGTTAAGACAAAAAGAAAATAAAATTGAAATTTGGTTGGCGTTTTCTCCTATCAAATTTAATTATTTTAATTTTATGATACAAAAGGCGACTGAGTTAGGAGTAACAAAGTTTATTCCAATCATATTTAATAGAACAATAGTTAGAAAAATAAATTTTGAAAGATTGGAAAAAATAATAATTGAGGCTACAGAACAATCAAATAGAATGAACCCTCCTTTGCTAGAAAAATCTCAAAATTTGAAAAATTTTCTCAAAAATAACAAAAAAAAAAATGGATTTAATTTTTACAGACTTAAATACTGAAAATAAAAAAATTCAATTAAACAAAAATAGTAAACTGCCATTATGTTTAATTATTGGTCCAGAAGGGGACTTTTCAGAAGAAGAGAGGCAGAGAATTATAGAATTTGAAGGCGTAAAACCAATTAAGATTAATCAAAATATTCTAAGATCTGAGACTGCAGCAATTTCATCAGTTTCGATATTGAGCTATATTTTGAACTTATAAATATTTATTAATTAATTTAATAGATTTTTTTATGTCATCACGATGTGAAATCTTAGCTATATATTTACCATCTTTTAAAAGTATGACTGGTGAGCTGTGATCAATGTTGTAATCACCATTTTCAAAAAAAATTTTTTGACTAATTATTCCCCAAGATTGAGATAATAAAAATATTTCACCAGGATCTCCAGTTATTCCAACAAATTCATTTTGAAAATTACTTAAATATTCTTTAACAACATTCGGAGTATCTCTTTTTGGATCTACACTTATAAAAAAAACTTTTAATTTTTTTTTTTTATCTTTTTTAATTCTATTAATTACAATATCTATTTTGTTTAAAGTCATTGGACAAATGTCGGGACAATTTGTGAAGCCAAAAAAAATTGCTGTCAAAGGTCCATTAAAAGATTCCTGGGTGATAGTATTGTTATTCATATCCCTTAGTTCAAAATCAGACCCTTTAAATGCTGCGACTGATTGGTCTTTCTGTTCTTTCATTGAAAGAAATACTGGAAACATAAGAAACAAGAATATCGTTAGACATCCTGATAAAATTGCTATTGATGTTTTTAATTTCATTATTGTAATAATATATATGTGAACTATATAAATACCATGTCTTTGATAAAGAAAATATTTGGCGCACTAACCGAAAAACCTTGGGAAGAAAAACAGGCTATAATTGATAGTACTCATTCGGGAAGAACATTTAATATTTCAAATCAGATGTCAGCTGTAATTATAATTTTTGGAGTTAGCACAACTTTATTTAGTCTAATTTTTACAGGATATCTATATTCATTACCCCCTGAACAAGACACAACTTTTATTTTAAAAACTAATTTATTATGGGTTAACACTTTAGTTTTAATTTTTGTTACATTTTTCTTTAATAAAATAAACAAAGATTTAAAAAAAAATTTTACTAATAAAATTAAAAAAAATTTAATTTATGTAGGAGGTCTAAGTTACTTATTTTTATTTTTGCAACTAATTTTGTGGTATCAAATCATGAAAAATGGAAATTTTGTTTCAACAAATACTTACTTTTCTTCTTTTTATTTTTTTACAGCGTTACACGGAATTCACCTTCTTGGAGGTTTATTTTTTTGGGGAAAAGTTAGCTCTAGAATTTTTAATTTAAAAGAAAAAGATTATATTAATGAAGAAAAAAATATAAATGCGCTATCATTGTATTGGTTATTCTTATTTATTATTTGGATAGTTTTCTTTACAATAATGTTTATTTATAATGATGCTGTGATCGAATTTTGTAAATCATTGATTGCTTAAATTATTATAAAAATAATACTAAAATAGTTCCAACAAAGGCAATAATTATCAAAAGTATATTAACTGATTTTAAATATTTTTTAGTTTCTGGCTTAACTTCATTTTTTGAAAAGGCTCCAGCACCTAAAGATATGACAATAAAAAAAAGTAAAACTAAAACGAGTATTGAAATTAAGATACCTAATTTACCAAACATAATAATGTTGAATATATTAGTTAATTTAAGATAATTTAATGACATTTTGTCATAGGTATTTATAGTATTATTATTCTATATAAACACTATGCATGCTGGTATAATATTTTTTTTGGTAATTCTTGGATCGGTCTTGTTCCATATTTTTACACCCTGGTATTGGACAGATATAGCCTCAAATTGGAAAGGAATGGATGATACTATAACTTTAACTTTTTGGGTTGGCGGAGGAGTTTTTGTTGCAGTTTGTCTATTCATGATTTATTGCGTATTTAAGTTTTCATACAAAAAAGATCGTAAAGCAGAATATAAACCCGAGGATAAAAAATTAGAAAGAATATTAACATGGGCAACTACTCTTGGAGTTGCTGCACTTTTAGCTCCAGGATTAATAGTATGGAACCAATATGTTAATGTTCCAAAAAATGCAATTCATGTTGATGTTATGGCTTGGCAATGGGGTTGGCAATACAGATTACCAGGAGAAGATGGAAAACTTGGTACCACGCAAGTTGTAAATATAAATGATAACAATCCTTTTGGAATTAATTTAGATGACCCTTATGGAAAAGATGACATTATGATAGAGAGCGATGTTATTAATTTAAAAAATAACAGACCTGTAAAAATTTTATTAAGATCAGTTGATGTGCTTCACAATTGGTATGTGCCACAGTTTAGGGCAAAAATGGATGCCGTTCCAGGAGTTGTAACTTATTATTGGTTTGAACCTAATAAAGTTGGTGAGTATGAAGTACTTTGCGCGGAATATTGTGGAGTAGGGCACTATG
>MDTG01040259.1_pt1 | contig 11942 bp, 6 predicted proteins | sample 811421 | NCBI WGS metagenome assembly MDTG01 (sample SAMN05326645, study PRJNA326480) | marine metagenome | isolation source: seawater | place: Pacific Ocean: South East | collected 2011 | reverse complement strand
TCTCCGGCGTCGAGGCCCGCCTCGCCGCCCTCGAAGGCCAGAGCGGCCCCGACCTCTCCGGCGTCGAGGCCCGCCTCGCCGCCCTCGAAGGCCAGAGCGGCCCCGACCTCTCCGGCCTCGAAGCCCGCCTCGCCGCCCTCGAGGGCAACCTGGGCGAGGGGCCGAGCGGAGAGGCGATCGAGGTGCGGCTGGCCGCCCTCGAGACCGGCTCCGGCCCCGACCCCGAGGTGCTCCAGCGCCTGGAGGCGGTGGAGGCCCAGGCCGGCCCCAACCCCGCGCTCCTCGAGCGCATCGAGCAGGTCGAGGTGCAGCTGATGGCCGGCGGTCCCTCGGGCGGACCCGACCCCGAGCTGGCTCAACGGCTCGAGCACCTCGAGGCCCAGGTCGGCCCGGGCGCGCCCCCCAACCAGGCGCTCCTGCAGCGCGTCGAACAGCTCGAGGTGATGCTCGCCACGGGAGGCCCTCCGGGCGGCGGCGGCGCAGACCCCGCCGAGCTGGTGGCCCTGCGCGAGCGGATCGCGGCGCTCGAGGAGGAGTCCGGTGACCCCGGCTTCTCTCAGGCGGACCTCGTCGTCCAGAACGTGCTGGCCGCGGTGGACGAGCGCCTGGCCCAGCCCAGCGCGACCGGCGGCGAAGGCGGCGGGGCCGGCCTGAGCGTGGCCGACGTCGAGGACATCGTGCGCCGGGTCGGCGCGGCTGGCAGCGGCTCCTCGGGGCGCACCTCGACCTACGACAAGCGCTTCTTGCAGCTCGCCCAGAAGGTCAAGGAGCTGAAGGACCTCGTCGAGGCGCTCAAGAACAAGCCCGCCGCCGCTCCCCAGCCCGCCATGGCCCGGGCCGACATCGACCTGATCCTCAGCTCGCCGGACCTGCGCGTGCAGCTCGAGGAGAAGATCAAGGAGATCATGAGCAGCCGGACCGCGCCGACCGAGCTGGTCCCCCTGCTCAACTCGGCCGAGTTCAAGCAGCTCTTCGACCAGAAGGTCAACCAGGTGCTCTCCTACGTGAAGAGCGACGTGGTCCCGCGGGCCGTCCGTCAGGCCCTGGAGAACCAGTGAGGCAGCCCGCCTGAAGGGGCTCCTGGCGCGACCCAGGCTGGACGCGCTCTTGCTGCTCATCCTCACGCTCGTCCTGTTCCGCGGGCTCCTGAGCGGCACGGACTACGTCGGGGACGACGTCCCCCTCGTAGCCGAGAACCCCCGTCTCCTCGTGCACGACTCGGCCGACTGGGGCGCCCTGATCGCCGGGCGCTACTGGGACCGCCGCCGCCCTCATGAGCGACTGTGGCGCCCCCTGCCCATGGCCAGCCTGGCCCTCGAGCAGGTCGCCTGGCGCGGCGGCGCGGACGGCGCGCACCGGGTGAACGTCGCGCTCCACGCCCTGGTGACCCTCCTGGTGTGGGGGGTCCTGCGGCGCTTGAGCGGAGCCCGCCTGGCCCTGGTTGGTGCGGCGCTCTTCGCCGCGCATCCCGTGCACGCCGAGGCCGTCGCGACCGTCGTCGGCCGCTGTGAGCTCCTGGCGCTCGCCTTCCTGGCGCTCGCCGGCTACGCGCACCTCCGCGGCCGGGAGAGCGAAGGCGGCCGCTGCCTGGGCTGGTTCGGCCTGGCCGGGGCCTCGCTCTTCCTGGCCTTCCTCAGCAAGGAGGTCGCCCTCCCGGGGCCCGCCTTGCTGGGCATGCTGGACCTGGCCCGCCCCCGCCCTCCCAGCGCGTCGGAGGAGCCCCCGCCCCTGCGACGCATCGCGGCGGCGCTCGCTCCCTTCCTGCTCTACGCGGTGGCTCTGGCCGCCTACCTCGGCCTGCGCGCCCTGGTCCTCCAGGGAGAGCTGCTCCCCCTCCCGGGTGCCTGGGCGCTGGGCCCCCTCCCGCTGGAGCAGCGGGTGATCCTCAGCCTGGGCCTCGCGCGCGAGGCGCTGCTCTCCCTCGCGCTTCCCCTCCGCTCCGCGGGAGCCTTCCCCCTGCCCGGCAAGGAGCTGGCCTCGCTCGGCGCGCTCCTCTCGCTCGGGCTCCACGTGTCCCTGGTCGGCGCCTCGCTCCACGCCCTCGCCCAGCCGCGCCGCGCTCGGAGGGCCCTGGGCGCGGCCGTCCTGGGGATCTACCTCGCGCTCCTCCCCTCGCTCAACCTGGTCCCGATCGGCGTCGCCCGCGCGGATCGGCTGCTCTACACCCCCTCCCTCTTCCTCGTGCTCGCGCTCGTGAGCGGCCTCGAGCTCGCGCTCCCCCAGCGCGGCGACAAGGGCCGACTCGTCTGGAGCGTGGCGCTGGCGGCGCTCCTGATCGCCACCATTCCGCGCCTCGACGACAACCTGCGCGCCTGGGCCGACCCCTTCCGCCTCTGGAACCAGACCCTCGAGCGCTACCCCAGCTCGGGGCGCGCCCACCTCGAGCTCGCGCGCCTGCACACCCGGCGCGCGCCCAAGGACCCGGTCGCCCGCCAGGAGGCCCTCGAGCACCTCCGCCAGGCGGTCGCCGTGTTCGAGCCTCGCCAGGACCAGCGCGCCGCCGCGGCCGCGCGCTGCGCCTTGGCGCGGCTCGTTGCCCCCCAGGACACCAGCGAGGCGATCCGGCTCTACGAGGAGGCGCGCGCCATCGCCCCCAGCCTGCTCGAGTCCTACCAGGAGCTGGCGGCGATCTACGTGGCGCGCTCCAAGCAGCGCAGCGAACCAGGGATCGCCCTGCGCGACCTCCGCCTCGCCGAGCGCGTCGCGCGCAAGGCCGCCAACCATGTCGCGCCCTACACCGCCTCGACCTGGCTCCAGCTCGGGCGGATCCTGGCCGCCATGGGCCAGCGCGACGACGAGGCCATCGACGCGCTCGGGCAAGCGATCGCGCGCAGCGACGACGCCTGGGAGGCGCACCTCTTCCGCGCCCGCCTCCTGGCCCAGCGAGATGGGGCCGCCGCCGCGCTGCCCGACTTCCAGGCGCTCCTCGAGCGCATCCGCGGTCGCCCCGACCCCGAGCGCCGGGCCCACCTGCCCGAGGCCCTCCTCGGCTGCGTGCGCGGCCTGCGGGCCGAGCGGCGCGGTGCTGCGGCCGCTCTCCTCGAGCGCGAGCTGCGCGAGCGCTTCCCTCGCGCGGCGCGCGAGCTGGGGGAGTAGCCGTGGGCGCTCCTCCGCACCTCTCGTCCGGACCCGAGGTTGTGCTCCGCCCCACCCCGCCGCAAGATTGGCTCCCGTGAGCAGGCCGACCTCCCTCTTTGGCCGGATCGCAGTCAAGAAAGGGCTGGCGAGTCCGGCGCAGCTCGAGCGCGCTCTCCGCCTCCAGGAGGAGATCGACGCGCTCGGGCTCCACAAGCCCCTGGGCCAGATCCTCGTCGCGGACGGGATCCTGGCCGAGGGGCAGGTCGACGTGATCCTGCGGCTCCAGAGGCTCAACCAACGCGCTGGAGAGGCTCGCCGCTTCGGCCGGGTCGCGCTCCGCAACGGGTTCATCGACCAGAGCCAGCTCCAGGCAGCCCTGAGCGTGGCCGGCGACGAGGGCTACCAGCGCCCGCTCTCCTTGATCCTCGAGGCCCAGGGCGCCCTCGAGCCGCGGATCACGCGCGCCATCGACCAGGCCCTGGCCCGCCACGCGGCCCAAGAGCAGCTCCCCGAGCAGGAGCAGCCGGAGCCGCCCCGGGGGATCACGGGCCGCCTCTCGCGCACCCTGGACCTCGCCGGCGTCGACGAGGAGGACGAGGGGGGCGACGAGGAGGACGAGGCCCTCGAGCGCGAGATCGACGACATGGGCTTCGCGGCCGTCGCCTTCCGCGAGGGCCTGATCCAGGTCCCCGAGCTGGAGCGGGCCCTCAGCGAGCGCGCTCGCTCGCCTGGCGTCAGCCTGGCGCAGGTCTTCCTCTCGCGCGGGGTGCTCTCCCCCCATGACGTGGAGCAGGTCGCGCGCGGGCTCAACGCCGCTCGTCAGGAGAAGCTGACCGTCCCCGGCTACGAGTGGGTCGACGTGCTCGGCTACGGCGTCACGAGCATCGTGCTCAAGGCGCGCCACGCCGTGCTCGACCGCGAGGTCGCGATCAAGCTCTTCCGCGAGGAGCACATTCAGGCCACCAGCGCCGACGCGCTGGTCGAAGAGGCCAAGGCCGTGGCCCGCCTGCACCACCGGAACGTGGTCGAGCTCTACGAGGTCGGCCGGGTGCGGCGCCGGATCTACTTCGTGATGGAGCTCGTCGAGGGCCCGACCCTGCTGGACGTCATCCGCGAGCAGGGCCCCGTCCCCGAGCACCGCGCGCTGCGCATGGCCTGCGACGTGGCGCGCGCGCTCTCGGCCATTCACGCGCAGGGGCTCGTCCACCGCGACGTGAAGCCGCAGAACATCCTGATCTCGGGGGAGCGGGTCAAGCTGACCGACCTCGGCCTGGTCTGCGAGCAGGGCCAGGCGACCGAGGACTTCGCCGTGTTCGGCTCGCCCTACACCATGTCCCCCGAGCAGGCGAACGGCGAGCCGGTCGACGAGCGCGCCGACCTCTACGGCCTCGGCGCGACCCTCTACTACGCCCTGACCGAGGAGCCCCCCTACGGCGGGCAGGACACCCTCGGGATCATGATGGCTCACATGACCGCGCCGATCCCCGATCCGCGCGCGCGGATCCCGGGCCTCAGCGCGGGGACCGCCGAGCTGGTCATGAAGCTCCTCGCCAAGGAGCGCGAGGGCCGCACCCAGTCCGCCGAGGAGACCCTGGCGGCCCTCGAGGGCGTGCTGGCCTTCCTCTAGCCCCTCCCTCAGCTCAAAGGAGCTCCGTGAGCGACTTCGTCAAGCGCCTGCGCGACAACCTGTGCCTGGTCATCAAGGGCAAGGAGCCGGAGGTCGAGCTCCTGATCGCGGCCTTCCTCGGCGGCGGCAACATCCTGCTGACGGACGTGCCGGGCGTGGGGAAGACGACCCTGGCCAAGGCGATGGCGGCCTCGATCGCGGGCGAGTTCCGCCGCGCCCAGTTCACGCCCGACCTCCTGCCGGCGGACGTGACCGGCGGCAGCATCTACAACCCCAAGGAGGGCAGCTTCGACTTCCGCCCCGGGCCCGTGTTCACCAACGTCCTCCTGGCCGACGAGATCAACCGCGCCAGCCCGCGCACCCAGTCGGCGCTGCTGGAGGCGATGGCCGAGGGGCAGGTCAGCGTGGAGGGCGAGACCCACAAGCTGGTCCAGCCCTTCTGGGTGATCGCGACCCAGAACCCGGTCGAACAGCACGGCACCTACCCGCTGCCCGAGGCCCAGCTCGACCGCTTCGCGATGGAGCTCTCGATGGGCTACCCGCCAGCCGCCCAGGAGATCGAGATCCTGATGGCGCTGACCGAGCCCTCCCGCCTGACCTCGCTCCAGCCCGTCACCGACCTCGAGGAGGTCGTCGCCGAGCGCACTCGCGTCCAGCAGATGCACGTCGACCCCGACCTCTGCCGCTACATCGTGGACCTGCTCGAGGCGACGCGGACCGACACGCGCCTCAGCCTCGGGGTCTCGCCGCGCGGTGGGATCAGCCTCTACCGCATGGCCCAGGGCCACGCCGCCGTGGCCGGCCGCGACGCGGTCCAGCCCGACGACATCAAGGCCGTCGCCGTCAACACCCTCGCCCACCGGCTCTCCCTCGAGACCAAGGCCAAGTACTCGGGCGTGAGCAAACGCGGCGTCGTGGAGGACCTGCTGGAGCGCGTGCCCGTCCCGGTATGAGGAGCGCGGCGGCGAGCGACCACAGCGCGAGCGGGGCGCCCCCCCTGGCGGGGTCCGAGGGGCCCGAGGACCCCTTCCTCCCGCAGCCGATCCCCTTCACGGAGCGCCTGCCCCAGGTCTCGCTCGTCAAGAGCATGCTGGAGCGGCTGTGGATGAGCTGGACCCCGGCGGGGCGGGCCTATCTGGTCGCGACCACGCTCATCGGCGGCGTCTCGGCCGGCTTCACGCTCAGCTACGGGATGTACGCCATCGCCGCGCTGCTCCTCGCCCTGGGCGCCATCGACGGCGTCCTGGGCTGGCTCGCCCTCCCGCGGGTCACGATTCGCCGCCAGACGACCGGCCGCTGCGCCGCAGGCGCCCTGGTCACCGCCCGGGCGCGCGTCGAGCACACGGGCCGGCTGCCGGGCTTCGACCTCGCCCTGCGCGAGGACCTCAAGCCGCGCGTCGTGCGCCACCCCGGCGAGCTGGCCTACCTCCCCCGCCTCGACCCCGGCCAGAGCGTCGAGCTGAGCGCGACCTTCCAGCCCCTGCGCCGCGGGGCCTACGAGCTGCCGGGCCCCGAGCTGCTCTCGGCCTTCCCCTTCGGGCTCTACGTGAACCGCAAGCGCTCCAAGCAGCCGATGAGCCTGCTCGTCACGCCGCACTTCGTGCCCCTCGTGTCGCTGAGGGTGCCCGCGGGCCACAAGCACCAGCCCGGCGGCCTGCAGCTGACGAGCAAGGTCGGCGACAGCGAGGAGTTCATCGGCAACCGCGAGTACCGACCCGGCGACCGCCTGCGCGACATTCACCACGCCGCCTGGGCCCGCGTGGGCAAGCCCGTGGTGCGCGAGTTCCAGGAGGAATACCTGACCCGGATCGCGCTGGTCGTGGACACCTTCGTGGGCCGCGAACCGCTCCCCCCCGGCAGGCGACGTCGGCTCGAGGCCGGGATCAGCCTCGGCGCGGCGGTCGCAGACGCCCTCAGCCGCCAGGAGTACGTGATCGACCTCTTCGCGGCGGGCCAGGAGCTCTACCACTTCCAGGCCGGTCGCCACCTGGCCTTCCTGGACGACGTCCTCGACGTGCTGGCCTGCATCGACCCCTGCCCCAAGGACCCCTTCCCCGAGCTGGGGCCCGCCGTGGGTCAGTCCCTGGCCCAGATCAGCACCGCGATCGTGGTCCTGCTCGACTGGGACGAGACCCGCCGTGACTTCGTCGAGCTGCTCAAGGACAACGGCCTCGAGACCCTGGTGTTCGTCGTCCGCGACAAGGCGCCCACCCTCGACCCGACCGGCTTCTTGACCGCGGGCGGAGAGGTCCGCGTGTTCAGCCCGGCTGAGGTCGAGCAAGGGCTGGGCAGCCTGTGAGCGGCCAGGCCGTGAGTGGGCAGCCTGCGAGCAGGCAGCTGGTGAACCTCGATCGCGAGATGGTGATCGGCGGCCTGGGCGTCGCGCTGGTCTACGCGCTGTTGATCCTGGTCAGCCCGCACTGGCCCTACCTCCTCCCGGGCATGATCGCGCTCGCGGTCCTGCCCTTCGCGCCCGCCGCCCTCAGGCGCCCGTGGGGCACGATCGCGTTCCTGGTCCTGACCCTGCCCTTCGCCTTCTCGCACCAGGGCATGGGTGAGCAGAAGCTCAAGACGATCAGCGCCTCGGTCTTCCACGGGACCTTCTTCGCCGCCTGCTACTGCAACACCGCCGCGGTCCTCTCGCTCTACGCGCCTTTGGGCACGCGCCAGCGCCTCGTCCGCACGATGCTCTTCGTCGCCAGCGCCCTGACCTTCGCCGGCGTCGGCTTCCCCGGCTGGCTGCACCGGCTCAAGGTGTGGGCCGACGCCACCGGCCTCGGGGAGCGCGCGCCCCACCCCCACGTGGTGCTCCTGGTCGCCGCCGGGGTCGTGGTCCTGCTCCTCGTCCTCGGCCTGCGCAGCGACCTCCGCACGCTCCCCGCCAGCAAGGCGAGCCCCGCCTCGCGCGGCGAGGGGGGAGCGCTGCGCAAGGTCCTCGTGGGAGCGCTCTTCCTGGTCGCGCTCGGCTTCGGGACCGGGATCTCGCTCAGCGTCCGGAGCAACTACGAGCGGATCAGCCAGCTGGTGTTCGAGCTGACCCGCGGGATCCCCCTGCGCGCGACGGGAGGCTTCTCGGACCAGGCGGCCATCGGCGACGTGATGGCCAACAAGAGCTGGCAGGGCGGGCGCACGATCGCGCTGCGGGCCTTCGGCGAGCAGCGCCCCGGCTACCTGCGCGGGAAGGTGTTCTCGGTCTACGTGCCGCGCCAGGGCTGGCTCGTGGCGCCGCCCCCTCCGGCCAAGCAGCCGGACGGCGCCCCCGCGCCCAAGCCGCGTAAGGGCAGCGTCGGTCGCCAGACGGTCGAGGCCGAGGAGGGCCGCGTGGCCTTCCCGGGCCGGCCCGCGGTCCCAGGCGACGCCGAGCCCGAGCACCGGATCGTGACCAGCCGGCGCTACAACGCGATCTACTTCACGCCCCTGCGCGCGACGGCCGTGGACTCCAAGGCGGAGCGCCTCGCGCTCTACCGCGGGAACATCCTGCGCAGCCTCGACGCCCCCACCGAGGGCGGCTACTTCGTCCACCGCGCCCCGCGGGTCCCCCTCCGCCGCGAGGCCGACGACCCGCTCTATCGCGAGCTCCCCGACGACCCCCAGCTGCTCGAGGCCCTCGATCGCCACATCGAGCGGGCCAAGCTGGCGCGGGGCCCGCACCTGCGCCGCCTGCTGATGCAGCTCGCGGAGCACTTCGAGGCCAACTACGAGTACAAGTTCGGGATCGACTTCCGCGAGGACGGCCCGGACGCGATCGTCCAGTTCTTGAGCGAGAAGGCCCACGGCCACTGCGAGCTCTTCGCCAGCAGCGGCGCCATGATCCTGCGGCGCCTCGGCTACGCCTCGCGCTACGTGACCGGCTTCGTGTGCGAGGAGAAGAACGCCTACGACGACGAGCTGTGGATCGCGCGCAACGGCGCGGCCCACGCCTGGGTCGAGGTCTATGACCAGCGCGAGGGCTGGATCACGGCCGAGTTCACCCCCTCGGCCGGCCTCCCCCAGCCCGTCCCGCCCAGCTCGCTCGAGTCCTTCCTCGACTACCTGCGCGGCCAGTGGCAGCGCTTCAAGTCGTTCCAGTGGCGCCGGCTCCCGCTCGAGGCCGCCTACGCCCTGCGCGCGGGGATCGAGTGGGTCCTGGCCGCCTGGTGGCGGATCGCGATCGCGCTGGGCCTGCTCCTGGTGTGGCTCTTCCGCTGGTGGCGCCGTCGCCGGGCGCCGGCCGAAGAGGCCGCCCCCGCCCGGGTGCTCAGCCCCGCCGTCAGCGCCCTGCGCGAGCGCTTCCTCGCGCTCGAGGCAGAGCTCGGCCAGGCGGGCCTCGGCCGCTCCCCGGCGGAGACGCTGCTCGAGTACGCCAAGCGCCTCCGCGCCGCCGAGCCCCCCCAGGGGCTCGCCCACGACCTGGGCCAGGTCGCCGAGCTGAGCGAAGAGCTGGCGCTCGCCCGCTACGCGCGCGAAGCCGAGAGCAGCGCGGAGATCTCCAGCTGAGCTGGAAGGAAGGGCCCCCCGAGCCCTTCTCCCAGGGGCCGCCGCGTCGTGTACAAGCGATGAGCAACCAGGAGGATCGGCATGGGTGAGGGGTCGCGCGAGCGGGACTTGGTCCTGGCTCCCAACGAATACGCCTATATCTCGGACCAGACGAAGGGCAACATCAACGCCTACGTCGGGCCCTACAAGACCAGCCTGGCGAACACCGACCAGCCGGTGTTCTTCGACGAGCGGAGCAAGCGCTTCGAGCGCTGCTCGCTCGAGCAGGCGACCAAGATCTTCGCCACCGCGCCCGAGGGCTGGTACATCACCCTCAAGAACCCGCCCAGCGACGACAAGCCGCCCCAGCGCGGGACGGTCAACAGCCTCCCCGAGCTGAAGATCGGCCACAAGGTGAACCTGCCGGGCCCGGCCAGCTTCGCCCTCTGGCCCGGCCAAATGGCCCGCGTCGTCAAGGGCCACGCCCTGCGCAGCAACCACTACCTGCTGGCGCGGGTCTACGAGGAGGAGAGCGCCAAGCAGAGCTGGGGCGAGGCGGTGATCCGGCCCGCCGGCGAGGGCGAGGCGCTCCCCGCCGACGAGCTGACGCCCAGCCTGACCCTGGGGCAGTTCATCGTGATCAAGGGCACCGACGTGTCCTTCTACATCCCGCCGACCGGGATCGAGGTCGTGCGCGACCGCGCCGGCAACTACGTGCGCCAGGCGGTCACGCTCGAGCGGCTCGAGTACTGCATCTTGCTCGACGAGGACGGGAACAAGCGCTTCATTCAGGGCCCGGCGGTGGTGTTCCCCGAGCCGACCGAGCAGTTCGTGACCCGGGGCGGCCGGCGCAAGTTCAAGGCCATCGAGCTGAACGAGATCAGCGGGCTCTACGTGAAGGTGATCGCGCCCTACAGCGACGACCAGCGCGAGTATCAGGTCGGCGACGAGCTCTTCATCACCGGCCAGGAACAGATGATCTACTTCCCGCGCCCTGAGCACGCGGTGATCAAGTACGGCGAGCAGGAGATCCACTACGCCGTCGCGATCCCGGCCGGCGAAGGCCGCTACTGCCTCGACCGTCGCACCGGGCAAGTCCGGCTCGTGCGCGGCCCGAAGATGTTCCTGCCCGACCCGCGCCGCGAGGTGATCGTGCGCCGCGTGCTCGACCCGCACCACGTCGAGCTGTGGTTCCCGGGCAACCGGGAGGCGCTGCAGGTCAACCAGCAGCTCAAGGAGGAGCTGCGCGGCAGCGGCGGCGAGATGCTGGTCCAGGCCGCCGAGCCCCTCAGCGAGGCCGTCGCCTTCGCAGAGGACGAGGTCCTCGACGAGCTGGTCGGAGATGACTTCCGCCGCAGGCCGACCTACACCCCGCCCCGGACCCTGACCCTCGACACCAAGTACGAGGGAGCCGTCGGCGTCTCGGTGTGGACCGGCTACGCGATGCTCGTCGTCTCGCGCTCGGGCGAGCGCCAGGTCCTGGTGGGCCCCCACGCGCGCCTGCTCGAATACGACGAGACCCTCGAGCCCATGGAGCTCTCGACCGGCACGCCCAAGTCGGACGAGCGCCTGCTCAAGACCGCCTACCTGCGCGTGCTCCACAACAAGGTCAGCGACGTGGTCGAGGCCGAGACGCAGGACCTGGTCCCGGTCTCGATCCGGCTCAGCTACCGGGTCAACTTCGAGGGGGAGCCCGAGCGCTGGTTCAACGTCGAGAACTACGTCAAGTTCCTGACCGAGCACATGCGCTCGCTGCTGCGCAACGCGGTCAAGCGGCGCGGAATCGAGGAGTTCTACGCCCAGTCGATCGACGTGGTGCGCGACACCGTGCTCGGCCTCCCCGGCGAGGAGGGCAAGCGCCCCGGCCGGCCCTTCAGCGAGAACGGGATGCGGATCTACGACGTCGAGGTGCTCGACGTGAAGATCGAGAACGACGCCATCGAGGAGCTGCTGGTCGAGGCCCAGCAGAGCGTGTTCGCCCAGACCCTCCAGCTCCAGGCCGAGCGGCGCCGCCTGAACGCCGTCCAGGAGACCGAGGTCGTCAAGCGCGAGGTCGCCACCGCCCAGACCGCGACCGAGCTGCGCCAGCTCGAGCTGCGAGCCGAGTCGATCAAGCGCAAGCACGAGGTCGAGCTGACCGAGGTCGAGGCCCAGAGCAACGTCGAGCAGAAGCGCCTGAGCGCGCGCCTCTCCGACGAGCAGGCGATCAGCCAGATCGAGGAGGTCTCGCGGGTCCGCAAGCAGGCCACCGCCGAGCTGCGGCTCGAGATCGCCGAGCGCGAGCAGGCGCAGCGCCTGGCCGAGCTCCAGGCCGAGGCGGCGGCCGTCGTGACCAAGGCCGGCGCCGTCTCGCCTGACCTCATCGCGGCCCTGCAGGCCTTCGGCGACAAGGCGCTCGTCGAGCGCGTCTCCGAGTCCATGGCGCCCCTGGCGATCCTGGGCGGCGAGAGCGTGACGGAGGTCCTGGCCAAGCTCCTGCACGGCACGGCCCTGGAGAAGGTCCTGCCGGCGGCGCCCCAGCGCTCGGGGAAGAAGGGGAAGAGCTAGTCAGGAAGGGGGGGAGCTGTCGCTAGAGCGACAGCTCCTTCGCGCTGCGGAGATTGAACGGAGAAAACTGGAAAACTAGAAAGCGCGGTGAGTGCTCAGCGGAGCTGACTCTTTCGAGTTTTCTAGTTTTCTCCGTTCATTGCCTCGATAGAGAGGGAGCTGTCGCTAGAGCGACAGCTCCTTCGCGCTGCGGAGATTGAACGGAGAAAACTGGAAAACTAGAAAGCGCGGTGAG
>MDTG01327273.1_pt1 | contig 11943 bp, 8 predicted proteins | sample 811421 | NCBI WGS metagenome assembly MDTG01 (sample SAMN05326645, study PRJNA326480) | marine metagenome | isolation source: seawater | place: Pacific Ocean: South East | collected 2011 | reverse complement strand
CGCCGCCGACGCCGAAGTTGACGAGGAACTGGGCGGCCGGGCCGCGGGCCTTGCCGCGGACGGCGGTGATCTGGTAGACGATGTTCGACGACCCGGCGGGGATGGTGACATCCTCGAAGGCCCGCTCGCCCGCGACCTCGACGAACTGGAAGGGACCGGTGCCGATGCGGCGCTGGACCTCGTAGACGGTGCCGGTCGCCCCGGACGGGTTGTCGCACTTCCACCGCAGGGCCAGCGCCCCGGTGGCGGCGAGGCCGACGGAGAGTTCGTACGGCTGGCCGGGGGGCGGGACGGGCCCGGGGGTCGCGGGGGCGGGGATCTGGGCGAGCGCGTAGACGCCGGGGTTGTCGGTGGTGTCGGCGTAGGCGCGGATGGTGCTGAGCAGGGCGGAGCCGACCTTGCTCATGGTGTCGGTGTCGTCGTGGAAGGTGAGGGTCGCGGCCTTGCTGGCCTCGCGCTTCATCTCGGCATCGAGGTAGGCGCTGCGCGCGTTGGTGACGAGGGTCTGGAAGGCGAGGACGGCGGCGGGGTCGAGGCCGATGGCGGCGGCGTTGGTGGCCCAGGCCTGGAGGTGGGACTCATAGAACTCGATCTTGCCGATGCGTGTGCTGGGGACGACGCCCATGGGTGTGCTCCTGTCTTCCGTGATGGAGTGGCGATGGATCTGCACGCGGCAGCGCACGCCCGCCGTGGCGCGCTCGGAGTCTGTCGCGGCGGGGAGTGATCGGACGGAAGCGGGCGCGCATTGATAGAAGAACTCATTTTCATGACAAATCGACCCAATCGAGTCTTGTAGAAGAATGTCTCGCGACCGGGACGCGGCTCTATTGATGTCCGGGCGCCGCGACCGGCGTCGCGACGCTCGGGTGCACCCGGGGCTCGTACCCGTGGCGGAGCACCGCGACGGTCGCCGAGGGCGTGATCACGCGCACCATCCGGGCCGGGTCCGCCGCGATCGGGGCCGTGTAGCCGTGGTGCGTCCACGGGTGCGCACGCCCCCGCCAGAGCAACAAGGGAACGCCGGGCTCCGCCTCGGCCATCGCGCCGTCGGGCAGATCGCCGAGCGTCGCGGTCCGCATCGGCTCGCCCTTGAGCCGCGCCTTCATCTCCGGGAAAAGAGCATTGTCGAGGTCCTTGGCGAACGGCCGCGAGCCGAACGCCCGCGACCACGCGTCCCGGAAGGCGTTGTAGTCGGCCCGCCGGCAGGTGGCGCAGGGCCGGTGCCCCGCGGCGAGGGCCGTCGCCTCGTCCAGGAAGAACAGGACCGTGTACGCGCCCGGCTCCATGAGCGGGCGCCTGCGGTCCTTGAACTCGGTCAAGCAGCACACCCAGCCCTTGACCGACGACCGATCCCGGACGATGGTCTTCTCGCCGTCGTGCAGCTCGCCCCGGTTGCCCATGAGGGTCCCGCGTGCGTCGGATCGCTCGATCGTCGAGTACGGCGTGACGCGGTTCTGCAGCCCCATTCGCGGCCTCTCTCGCTCGGTGGCAAAGGTCAGGCGTTCCCCGCCCGCTCCAGGTTCATCCGCAACAGGTTCCCAAGGATCGCCTGCTCGACTTCCGCCCGCTTCTCCGCGAGCGGGTGGAGCGTCGGCTCGCCGTCCCCTTCGCCGTCCCTGTCGCTGTCACCATCCGGGGCGGGGGTGTCGGGCAGGGAGTGCCCGGCCCCGGTTTCCTCGAAGACCTCGGCCCACGACGGGGACCACTCCCCGTCCGGGTCGACCGCCGCGTACGCCGCGAGCACGGCTTGGTCGAGGGCCTTGTGCGCGAGGCGGAGCCACGCGGGCCGCTGGTTGTAGAGGTTGGTGAGGGTGCGTTTCTTGAGGCGGGTGTCCTTCGCCGCCGCCGCGTCGATGGCGGACTGGCGGATCAGGCGGCGGGCTTCCTCCCCGCTCACGCGGGCGACATCGGCGAAGTCGTCCTCGGCGTCGATGGCCTCGGCGATCTCGGCGATCCACTCGGGCGGGTTGAGCCAGCGTTCGCGCTGCTCGTTGAGCGTGCGGGCGGCGTCGGCGATCGCGTCGTGCAGGGGACGCTGCGGGTGGCCCTCGCCCGGCTCGGATCCGGGCGGCCAGGGGAGCGGGAAGGTCTCGAAGCAGGTGGTGGGCGTGTAGCGGAAGCCGGACTCGGCCTCGCGGAGTTGCGTGCCCTGTCGGCGTGCCCAGAGTTCGTGGACGCTGCTGTGGAGGACGCCGAAGAAGTAGTCGTCGGCTCGGGCGAAGACGATGAGTTGATGGTCGGGGATCGTGGTCGGCGGCAGTTGCACGAAGAAGCGGTACTTGGTGAGATTGGGCGTTCCCACATAGCGCCGGTCCCCGATCGCTTCTCGCATCGCCGGGCGTGGTTCCGCGTGCGTCCACCAGAACTCGGCGTACGAAGCCCGCCGATTCCCTTCGCGTTCTGGTCGCACATGCTCATCGACATATGCAAACGGGGCCTCGTATTTTGCGGCTTTGGATTGATCGCGTTCTGTCCCAAAGTCGATCAGCCACATCGAACGCATGCGGCGCGTGAGATCCATGCCGTTCGTCCAGGGGCGGACAACATCGAGATTGGATGCTCCGTGCGGGGTTGGTTGGGCAAGGAGATCTCTCGCTTGTGGCCATTCGAGATCAAACGCCCCGCCCTTCGTGTTCCCCATGAATGTGAGCGATCGATTCTCGGCAAGTTGGGCCGCTTGAGTTAGGTCGGGTCCGGAAGTCAGATTCGCGTTGATGCGATCGACACGGACCCCGTCGAGTTCGATGATCGCTTCCGGCGATCCCGTGAGGCAGACGATCGAGACCTGAACGGCCGCTCCCTCCAACACCCACAACCGGTCTGACCAAGCAGCGAAGAGGTGGGTCTGATCGACGATCCGATCCATCGCGTCTCGATTGAACTGGCCTCGAATCGCCTGCGTCGCGAGCAGACCGACGCGGAGTTGCGGCAGGTCCACGACGGCTTCCCGGGCTAGATCGAACCAGTAGCAGACGAGGTCGCTCGTGTTCGCGATCGTAAATTGGCCGTACATCTCTTGTATGTAAGAGTCGTGGAGCCCGAACTTGCGGAATAGCTTGCTCCCAAGAAACGGCGGGTTCCCCACGATGAAATCCGCCTCGGGCCACGCCGCTTTGCCCGTGCACACCGCCCCGTCCCGCCAGGTGCGGAGTGCGTTCCCGTCCTCGTCCGTCCACGCGAGGATCGCGTCCCGGTTCTCGATCGTGTCGATCGCCTCCAGCACCGGGTTTCGCGGGGCCGCGAACCCGTTGTCCCGCATCCATTGCAGGTACCCGATCCAGATCACCACCTGCGCCAGTTCCGCCGCGTAGGGGTTGATCTCGATCCCGTACAACTGCGACGGGCGGACCTTGGGCAGCAACCCGCCCAGGCCGATCGCCTCGTCCGCCGCCGCGACGATGACGGCGCGTTCCAGGTCGAGCAGCGACTGGATCGCGACATACAAAAAGTTCCCCGAGCCGCACGCGGGATCGAGCACGCGAACGGACGCGAGACGCTGCTGGAACCCGTCGAACAGGTCGGCGATCTCGTTGTTCGCCTTCTTCTTCGTCGCGTCGGTCGTCGCCTTCGCCCGCCGTTCCAACTGCTCGGCGATCTTCGCCTGCGTGTCCTCCCACTCCCGCCGCAGCGGGCGGATGATCACCGGCTCGATCACGAGCATGATGTCGTCCCGGCTGGTGTAGTGGGCCCCGATCTGCGCCCGCTTCGCGGGGTCCAGCGACCGCTCGAACAGCGTGCCGAACACCGAGGGCTCGACCTTGGACCAGTCCTTGCTGGCCGCGGTGACGAGGTGGGCGATCTCCCCCTCGGTGAGTTCGAGGGCGGGGTCGTCGTCGAACAGGCCCCCGTTGAAGTAGGCGATCTCGTCGATCCCGAAATCGCCCCCGTCCTTCATCGCGCCGAACAGGGCGTCCATCTGCGAGCGGAGCCGGGCGGGGTCGTGCCGGTACTTGCCCAGCATCTTCTCGAACAGGCCCTTGGGCAGGAGGTCCACATCCTCCGCGAACAGGCAGAACATGACCTTCATCAGGAAGTGGGCCGCGGCGTGCGGGTCGTGCCCCCGGGACCGGAGCCCCTGGGCGATCGAGCCGATCGCGGTCGCGGCCTGCTTGGTGACTTCCTCGGGCGTCTCGTCGGGCTTGAAGGACTCGGGATCGGTGAACACCCGCCGCAGGGTGTCGAGGGCCCGGGCCTGCTTGTCGGGGTCGGCGAGGTCGGCGAGCTCGACCGCGTGCATCTCGGGGCGGAAGCCGGTGAAGTTGGTGTGGATCTCCGTCCGGGCGATATCGCTGACGATCAGCAGGGGCGGGTTGCCCAGGGCGTCGCGGTACTGCTTGACCTGCCGGTAGGCGTCGGCGAGGTCCGCGTACTTGCCCTTGCGCTTGTACTCCCAGACGAACTTGCCCCGGTACCACACATCGGCCCGCCCGCGTTCCCCCTTGGCCCCCAGCGAGGCGGCACCGGACACCGCGACCGCCTTCTCGAAGGTGAAGGTGTCCCCGACCGGGTCGGCCTCGATCGGGTTGCGGACGCCCAGCAGGGCGCAGAGGTCGTTGAAGTGCGTCTGGCTCGCGGCCTGCTCGGAGAGCTCGGCCCGGTTCCATTTCTTGACAAAGGTGGGGAGGTCCATACGGGGGAGAGGATACCAATCCCCGAACGGATCAGAGCGTCACCTGTACGGCAGCGGTGACCGCCTCCGTCCGCCCCCGTTACCGGTTGCGGCCCATCGTCCACCCCGTTTATTCGCCGATGCGCCACGCGCACGGTCGTCGTGCGCGGACCCACGGTCGTCGTGCGCAGACAAAACATTCCCGTGCGCGGACCCACGACGATCGTGCGCGGCTTCACGATGACCGTGCGCGGACCCATGATCGTCGTGCGCGGACAAAACACTCCCATGCGCAGACCCACGGTCGTCGTGCGCGGCTTCACGACGATCGTGCGCAGACACAACCTCCCCGTGCGCGGACCCACGACGGCCGTGCGCGGATCAAACATCCCCGTGCGCCCACCCATGCCGACCGTGCGCCGGCGCTCGACCACCGCGATCAGCCCGCCGCCCCTTCGCATCGCCGCCCTCCCCCTCCGCGCGCTCTGGGCCTCTGCGGTGCATCCCCCCATCTCCTGCTCCGGTCCCTGGCCTGCATCCCTCCGCGCTCTCCGAGCCTCGGCGTTCCATCCCCCGGGCAGACGCCCGCCGCCCGCCCGAATCCACGCCGCGCGCACGAAAAAAAGCCGGTGCCGCTTACACGGCGCCGGCCCGTCGTCCCGATCTCACGCCCGCGACGCGCCCGCTACAGGCACCCGCCGACGAATCCATTGACGAACGCGTTCACATCCGACAGGTCGAAGATCCCCTCGCCCGTCAGGTCCGCGACCGGATCGTTCGCGACAAAGCCCGTCGTGAACGCATTGATGTCCGACAGATCCAGCACGCCGTAGGGCGTCGCCAGGTCCGCCGCCGCGCACGGCGGGTCCGTCGGGTTCCAGAAATTGTCCACGATCCCCGCGCTCGGGCAGTTCACCGTTACCCCGTCGGGGACCGTGAACACCGGGACCGCCGCCCCACCCTCCGTGCCGGGCGGGAAACTCAGGACCGCCCCGATCCGCCCCTCGAGCGAACCGGGATCCGCTGAACTGGCCACATCGTCGACGGTGACGATGACCGAGAAACTCGTGTTCTGATTCGCCGGCAAGGTGACACCGATCGACACGCCGATCGGCACGCCGTCGAGGTTGAAGGCCGGGATCTGATTCTGAGCGGGAGACCCGGACCCCAGGCGCTCATAGACGAACGGGAAAGAGCCCGTGACGACCGTGACGCGCACCGAGTCGTTGGCGTCGCCGTCAACCGTGCTGTTGAAGCCGCTCGCCCTGAGCACGAGGTTCATCGTCACATTCACCGCGTTGGCGCCCGACGAGGCGGCGACGAACAGATCCGGGAAGGTCATCGTTGCGCTCGCATTGGCACGCCGGAAGGCGCCGGGCGAGGGGGTGAAGTCCTCGACATACTCGACCGTTGCGCGGACCGAGCCCGGACCCGCGGACGAGTACGCGGCGCCCAGCAGCCGCCCCCCGCCCGGCCCCAGGCTCGGGTCCGTGCAGTCACCCTCGTAGGCGCGGTCGCCCGCGAACACGGGGGAACTCCGAGTCCCGGTGTTCCAACTCCCGCAACTGCCCGCGCCTCCGCCGTCGCCGTTGCTGACGCCGTTGCTCTGATAGCTCGCCTGCCCGAACGCCGACGACGCGAGCGCAGCGCAACCGAGGACCGAAACCAGCCGATGCCGAGTCATGGATGTTCCCTTCGTCCCGTTCCCGCGGGAGTAACCCGGCCGCGACGCGTGCAAAGATGACTCGCACCCGTCACCGAACGCAACGGGCCGACCGGTCGCGGCAACGCTCCCCCACGAGATCAATACGAGCGTGCCGCACGACCGGGGGCCTCTTCCCACAGGTCGCGGGGTCACGATACCGGATGGACGCCGCCAGCCCAAGCATCTCGACGAAGCGCTGAGCCAAAGCAACAGATTCCCGAGCAAAGCCGGGCACTTCTACTGATCATTCGGTTCACGCTCCGCTCGATCGCCACGCTATGCAACGGCACCCCGTCGCGGCACCGCACCGCCGACCGCCCCGCCGCTCAGCCCGCGGCGCCCGCCTCCAGCGCCTCCACCCGCGTGTACTGGTCGAGGTTGCAGATCACCCGCTCACCGTCATCCTTGACGATCTCGACACGGTCGAGCCACAGCTTCTTGTCCTCGCTGTGCGCAAACCACGACCCCGTCTTCGACTGCCCGAACGACGCGACCGTCCCCTCGACCCGGGTCGTCATCGTCCCGCTCAGCCGGGGGATCTGCTGCACCACCCGCACCCGCTGCCCGACCGTGAACTCGAATTCCGTTGCCATGCCCCTAGTTTCCCCCCCCCGCCCCCGCCGCGGACCCCGAAGAATCGCCTTCGGATCCCGCCCGTTTCCCGGTACGCTGCGCAGCACACAACACCGCCGCCCCCCCGGAGCGGCCCGGAGAGGGACCCCGCATGAACCGCAGGCCGCGCCGTTTGACCTGTCTCCCCACCCGCGCACTCACCCTGACGCTCGCCGCCGCGGGCGCCGCGGGCGCCCCGCTCGCCTTCACCGATGTCACCGAGTCCGCGGGCCTCGCCGTCCAGCACGGCTATGTCGTCAACGGATCCACCGGAAAGGACATGGGCGCAGGCGGCGCCGTCGCCGATTTCAACAACGACGGGCTCCAGGACATCTTCTTCCTCTCGGGCGGCATCGCCCACGACAGCCTCTTCATCAACAACGGCGACGGGACCTTCACCGACCGCGCCGCCGAGTGGGGCATCCACGACCTCCCCACCCACATCGGGTCCGCCGCACTCGCCGCAGACCTCAACAACGACGGACGCGTTGACCTCTACATCACCAGCCACGGCGGCGCCGCCACCACCGGACAGACCGGCATGCACCGCCTCCTGATCAACCTCCCCCCGACCACCGAAGCCGGCCCCCGCTTCGCCGACTTCGCCGACCACTGCGGCGTCGACACCACCTCCACCCTCATCGCCGACGGCTTCGGCGCCGCCGCGGGCGATATCGACCTCGACGGCGACCTCGACCTCGCCGTCGCCGGGTGGGTCCCCATCGGTCACAACTTCCTGTTCCGCAACCAGGGCAACGACCAGGACTTCCTCCCCATCTTCACGAACGACACCCAGTCCATCGACTCGCCCTACCGCGACGGCGCCGCCCTCGACACGCACGGCTTCAGCCCCCGCATCATCGACATGAACGCCGACTGGAGGCCCGAGATCCTCTGGATCTCGGACTTCGTAACCAGCCGATACCTCCGCAACAACCCCGACAACTCGTTCACCGACATCACCGAGCAATCGGGCACGGGCCTCGATCAGAACGGGATGGGCGTCGCGACGGGCGACCTCAACAACGACGGCCTGCTCGACTTCTATGTCACCGCGATCGAGCAGCCCGATTACCCCGTCAAACCACGCGAGGGCAACCGTCTCTACCTCAACCAGGGCAACCACCAGTTCACCGAGGTCGCCCGCGACACCGGGTCCCACGACGGCAAGTGGGGATGGGGCGTCTCCGCCGCCGACTTCGACCACGACACCGATCTCGACCTTGCCGAAGTCAACGGCTGGAACGGCATCCCCATCTTCGAGAACCAACCCGCACTCTTCTTCGAGAACCAACTCGCCGACTCGGGCACCATGATTTTCCAGGAGACCGGCACCGCGATCGGGTTCGACTACATCTCCGACGCGCGAGGGCTCGCCCGCATCGACTACGACAACGACGGAGACCAGGACGCCCTCATCTTCTCACGCCTCGGACGCCTCACCCTTCTGCGAAACGACCTGATCACCCAGAACATCACCCCGCCCGACGCGAACTGGCTCCGTGTCTTCATCAACACCGACGCGCGCACAAACCTCGCCCCAGAGGGCATCGGCGCCGTCCTCACCGCCAAGACCGCGCTGGGGAATCTCCGCCGCGCCATCGACGCCGGACCGACCTATCAGACCTCCGAGGAGCGCTCCGCCCACTTCGGCCTCGGGACCGCAACCGCCGTCCTCGAACTCGACATCGAGTTCCACGACGGGACCCTGCTCCACCTTGAGCAGGTCCCCGCGAACCAGACGCTCACCATCCACACGCCCCCCTGCCGCGCGGATCTCGCCGCCCCCTTCGGCGTGCGCGACCTCGCGGACATCCAGGCCTTCGTGGGCTACTTCATCCAGGGACGCCGCGCCGCGAACCTCGCCGACCCGCTCCCCGATCCCCACGACGCGCCGGTCCTCGACCTCGCGGACATCCAGGCCTTCCTCGCGCAGTTCATGAACTGCGAGTGAACGCCCTCACCCGATCGCGCGCTCGACCTCCGCGAGGATCGACCCCGCCGCCTCGTCCGTCGGCGCCTCCGCGATCAGCCGCATGATGGGCTCGGTGTTGCTCGCGCGCACATGCACCCACACGCCCTGCTCGGGCAGGTCCACCCGCACCCCGTCCTGAAGATCGATCGTCGCGTCCGCCCGCCCGCCGAACGCCTTCGCCACCTTGTCCACCGCGGGCTGCGCGTCCGCCTTGCTCGCGATCTCCACCTTCCGCTTCACGATCGCGTAACCCTTCCCGCCCGGTGAATACGAATCGATCTGCGCGACCAGTTCGCTCACCGTCTTGCCCGTGCGCGCCATCAGGCTCAGCACCAGCGCCATCGACCCCAGCGAGTCGCGCACATACACGACCTCCGGCCAGATCACCCCCCCGTTGCCCTCGCCCCCCAGCACCACATTCTGCCCCTCGGCCTTCAACTTCTTCATCACCTCGACGACATTCGCCTCGCCCACCGGCGTGCGCACAACCCGCCCCCCGTGCTGGGCCGCGACATCGTCGATCATCCGCGAGGTGCTCAGGTTCGCCACCAGCACCGGACGCTCCGTCTCTTCGTCTCTCCGTCTCTCCGTCTCCGCCGCCAGCACGCTTTCCGCGCACAACGCCAGCGTGTACTCCTCCCCGATGTACCGACCCTTCTCATCGACGATCGCCAGCCGGTCCGCGTCCGGGTCCTGCGCGAAACCGACATCCGCCTTCAGCCCCGGCACCGCGTCGCACAGCCCGCCGGCGCCCGACAGGTTCTCCGCCGTGGGCTCGGGGGTGTGGGGAAAAATCCCACTGCCGTCGCCGTGAAGATTCACCGAACTCGATCCCAGTCGGTCGATAAGCCCCGCCGCGCCGTCAGCCCCCGAGCAGTTGACCGAATCGAGTACGGCCCGGAATCGAACGGGGAGAGGATTCCAGTACCCTGCGCCTGGCGTCCGTTCGACGATCATCTCGACATGACGCGACGTCGCGCCGGAGTTGAGATCCAGCCGCCCCGCCCGCTCATTCGATCGCCAAAACGCGAGACCCTGTTCGAACCGATCGATGATCTCCTCCGCGGTCGCCTTGTTCGGGGCCGCAGGACCAATCAGCGACTCCTGGAATGCCTCCATCTCCGCAGTTGACATCGCAGCGAGATCGTTCTGATCGATCTTCCGGTCGGGGATCAGTAGCTTCAGTCCGTTCCACTCGGCAGGGTTGTGGCTTGCAGTGATGATGACGCACCCGTCACCACCATCGAAGCGCATTATCGCGCCCGCCGTCGGCGTCGTCGCGACGCCGATATCGACGACATCGCAGCCGGAGGCGAGGAGTGCGCCGCGAACGAGCGCCGCGGTTGCCTCACCGCCTCGTCGACCGTCGCGGGCCAAATAGACGGTGCGTCGTTCGGAGAGGCGCTTCTGCTCCCAGAGCCAACTCGCAAACGCCCCCGCGTACCGCACCGCCACCTCGGGCGTCAGGCTCTCGCCCACGATCCCGCGCAGCCCGCTCACACCCACGATCAACGGCGCATCACCCATCATCCGAACCTCGTTCAAGGGGCCGCCCGTTCCGCCTCCCTCTCCCCCGTGGGGAGAGGGCCGGGGTGAGGGGCTTCCCGATCTCGTATTTCTCCAACGCTCGGCAGCCGCAGTCCCAGCGATCCGCTCACCCCCACTCTAGTACCTTCTGCTCTGTGCCCGATGCCTCTCTCTTACCTCAACTCCCTACCCTCCACCCATGTACGACTTCTTCCTCGGCAAATGGGGCCTCGACTGGGCCGCCGCGATCTTCATGTTCATCAGCATCTACCGCCTCGGCGAGCACAAACGCGACGGGTTCATCCACGCCGCCCTCGCGAGCCTGTTCTGGATCCTCTTCAACATCAAGGTCGAGTCCGCCGCCGGCATCGTCGCCAACGCGATCATCCTCGGCATGTCCATCCGAAGCTTCCGCCGAGCGAGCAAGAAGGCCACCACGCCAACCGAGACCCCCGAGTCCTCACCCGACGCCTGACCCACCCCACTCCGTCTCTTCGTCTCTCAGTCTCTACGCTCACTCCCCCCTCACACCTCCCCCTCGTCCGGCACCCGACCCAGCCGCGCCAGCACATTGTTCCGATACCGCGCGTTCCCGCTGATCTCCTCCCCGAGCCAGTCGAAGGGCACGAACGCGCGCGCATCCTCGATCGACTCGAACTCCACCTCCGCGACGACCAGCCCGCTCAGCACACCGCCGTACACATCGATCTCCACGCGCACGCCGTCCTCGATCCGCAGGTACCGGCTCTTCTCCACCCGCCGCCCCTCGGTGAGCGCCCACAGCCCGTCCGCCGTCGCGTCGTCGATGTCGATCTCCGTCTCGTGCCGCTCGATGCCCGGCCCGCGCTTGATCGCCAGCGTGTTCAGCCCCGCCTCCCGACGCAGGCGCACCTCCGTCCCGTCCGTCGGATCCAGCGCGATGTAGCCCTGCTGCATCACCCGCCCGGGCCCGTCGAACGACAACGCCCCGCTCACCAAGAACTTCCGCTCGATTTCCGTGCCCATGGGTTCTTTCTTACCACAGTTCGCTACCCCGCACGCGTTCACGCCGCCCGAAGCCCGCCCGAATCGGGCGACCAGGCGTGTGCAAACGCGTCGAGTTCGGCACGCGCCACGCCGTCCGCCGCGCACGCCCGGGCTTCCAGTTCCGCGACCAACGCCTCGAGCGCCGCCGCGGGTCCATCGCCCCCGCCCATGACGCGCTGAACCAGCGCCCCGGCGCACGCGAGGTCGTGATAGAGCCCGAGCGCGTCGTGCAGCGCCTTGAGGTCCCGCCGCAGCGCGCGCGCCGACGACCCATCGAGAACCCCGCGGAACAGCTCGAGCGCGTATTGCGCGCGCTTCTCCGCGATCCGCGCCGCGTGCAGGTCCGCCGCGTCCGCCTGCACGCCGCGGCTCGGCCACTCGATGAGCGGCTGAACCAGCGCGCGCACCCTCTCGACCGCGTATCCGCCGAGCCGGGGGTCATCCTCCCGATCGCGAACGCCCTCCCGCAGCGCACAGGACCGCGACCGG
>MDTG01201010.1_pt1 | contig 11943 bp, 12 predicted proteins | sample 811421 | NCBI WGS metagenome assembly MDTG01 (sample SAMN05326645, study PRJNA326480) | marine metagenome | isolation source: seawater | place: Pacific Ocean: South East | collected 2011 | reverse complement strand
GTCGGCCAGCGCGTCGAGGGCCGCCGTCTCGGTCCGATCGACGCCCGCCGTGACCGGAATGATCCGCTGGGGCTTCGCGAGCCGGACCTCGACCGGGAGCGCCTCCTGCTGGAAGTGGACCGCGATCGTCCAGAACGAGAGCGCCACGAGGAGCACGAGGTGCAGCAGGCCCGCGACCAGGAAGGCCGGGCTCGACTTGACGGCCTCGCCCGGCGGGCGCTTCCAGGTCCGGTAGCGACGGTGGTCGCTCAGCCGGGTCCCGCTGGGCGTCGGGGGAGCCAACGCAGCGGGCGCAGGTGGAGCCGAAACAGGCGCGGGCGCCAGAGCCGCAGCAGCGGGAGCGGGCGCCGCGGAGGCCGGCGCAGGCGCGGCGGCGGCGGCGGCAGGGGCGGCCGCAGGGCGGCGCCCGAGGACCTCACGGGCGCGCCGCCGGGCGCGCTGGGCCAGGGCCCGCTGCATGCGGCGCTGACCGCGCGTAGCGGCGGCTCCTAGCTCCTCCTTGGCGTTTGCTGCTTGCTCCACGTCGCCGTCCGTAGCGCTCCCCGCCCTAACCACGACGCCCTGGCGCGAGAGTTCCCGCTTTCTGGCGGCCCGCCCCCCGGGTAGCGTTTGGCGCCCATGAGCTCGGTGATCCAGGTCGACCAGGTGGTCAAGCGCTACGGCGACTTCACGGCCGTCGACGGAGTCAGCTTCTCCGTCGAGCGCGGCGAGTGTTACGGCCTGCTCGGGCCCAACGGCGCGGGCAAGACGACCCTCTTCAAGCTGATCGTGTCCATGGCGCGCCGCAGCGGGGGCTCGCTGAGCGTGTTCGGCCTCGACCCCGAGCGGGACGGGGTCGCGATCAAGGCTCGGCTCGGGGTCGTGGGCCAGGAGGACAGCCTGGACCCCGACCTCGACGTGTGGGGCAACCTCCAGACCTACGGGCGCTACTTCGGCCTGGCGGGCCCCGAGTTCACGGCGCGCTGCCGCGAGCTGCTCGACTTCCTCGAGCTGACCGAGAAGCTCCACATGCCGATCATGGCCCTCTCGGGCGGCATGAAGCGTCGGCTCGCGATCGTGCGCGCCCTGGTCAACGAGCCCGAGCTGCTCCTCCTCGACGAGCCGACGACCGGCCTCGACCCGCAGGTCCGCCACGCGATCTGGAAGGCGATCCGCGGGCTCAAGGAGCGCGGGCTGACGATCCTGCTCACGACCCACTACATGGAGGAGGCCGCCCAGCTCGCCGACCGGGTCGGGATCGTGGATCACGGCCAGCGGATCGCGGAGGGCTCCCCGCAGGAGCTGATCCAGGCCAACCTGCCCGCCTACGTGCTCGAGCTGCCGGTCAACCTCCAGGAAGAGGGCTGGCGCGAAGGCCTGGAGCAAGCGCTCGCGCAGGACCCGGGCGAGGGGCCCGCCCCGCGGCTCGAGGTCCACGGCGACCGGGGCTACGCCTTCCAGGGGAGCGAAGGCCGCCTGCGCGAGCTGCTGCTCGAGCGCGCGCTGCACGGCGCGCAGCTGCGGGCGACCTCGCTGGAGGACGTGTTCCTGCTCCTGACCGGGAGGAGCCTGCGTGACTGAGCCCGGCCAGGCCCCCGAGCTGCGGGTGGCGCGCGAGCCGCACCAGCCGCCCCCGCGCTGGCGGCGGCTGCTCTCGGTCGTCCGCCGCCACTGGGTCGTCTACGCCTCGACCTTCCTGGCCAACGCGTTGCCGGCCTTCTTCGAGCCGATCCTGTTCCTGACCGCGATCGGCCTCGGTCTGGGGGCCTACGTGGGCGAGGGCATGGCGGGTCTGCCCATGGGCGCCTTCATGGGCCCCGGCGCGCTGGCCATGACCGCCATGTTCACCGCGGCCTTCGAGACCACCTACGGGACCTTCGTCCGCCTCGTCTACCAGAAGACCTACGACGGGATGCTCGCCACGCCCCTCACGCCGAGCGACGTGTTCCTGGGCGAGGTGCTCTGGTGCGGCTGCAAGGGCTTCTTGTTCACCTCGATCGTGCTGACCGTCTACCTCGCCTTCGGCCGCTACAACGGCTGGTGGGTCCACTTCCAGTGGTCGACCCTCTTCCTGGCGCCCCTGGTCGGCGCGACCTGCTCGCTGCTCTTCGCCGGGCTCGGCCTGCACGTGGCCGCCCTGACGAAGAACATGAACAACTTCAACTTCTTCGTCTCGGGCGTGCTGACGCCCATGTCGCTCTTCTCCGGCATGGTGTTCCCCGTCAGCGACCTGCCCGTGGTGCTCCGCCAGCTGGCCTACGCGCTGCCCCTCTTCCACGTGACCGAGCTCAACCGCCTGCTCCTGTTCGGGCCCGAGCAGTGCGTGTCCTTCGTGTGGGCCTGCCCGCTCTACCTGCTGGTGGTGACCAGCTTGCTCGTGTGGAGCGGGGTTCGGGTCATGAGGAACCGGCTGATCCAGTAGGATCAGCCTCCTGTGGCTGACCTCTCTCGACTCCAGCGGATCTACGTCCGGCTGCCCAACTGGGTGGGCGACGTCGTGCTCGCGACCCCCTTCCTGAGGGCCCTGCGGCGCGCGGCCCCCCAGGCGACGATCGCGGCCCACGGGCGCGGCGCGGCGTTCAAGATCCTCGCCAACGAGGGCCTCTACGACCGCGAGCTGGGGCTGCAGAAGGGCGGCCTGCTCTGGCCGCTGCGCGAGGGGAGGCGCGTGCGCGCGGAGCTCGGCGAGCTCGACCTGGCCGTGCTCTTGCCCAACAGCGTGTCCTCGGCCCTGGTGGCCTGGTCCGCGGGCGCGCGCCAGCGCCTGGGCTACCGGCTCAACGGGCGGGGCGCCCTGCTGACCTCCGGCCCGGTGGTGCGCAAGGAGGGCCTGCTGCGCCCGATCCCCATGGTCGACTACTACCTCGGCCTGCTCGAGCACGAGGGCGTCGACACCAGCGACGAGCCCCGGCGCCCGATCCTGACCCCGAGCCCCGAGGCCGAAGACCAGGTCGAGGAGCTCCTGACCCGGCTCAAGCTGAACGCGCCCTCCATTCGCCGCTGGGCGCTCAACCTCGGCGGCTCGTGGGAGACCAAGCGCTGGATCCCCCAGTACGCGGGCGAGCTCGTGCGGCGGATCCGACGGGCCGGAGCGGCACCGATCCTGCTCCGCGGGCCCGACGAGGCCGACCTCGCCGATGCGGTGTGCGAGGCCGCAGGCGAGCGCGTCCCGGGCGCCGACGAGGTCGTCGGGCTGACCGAGCTGACCGCCTTGATGCGTCGCTGCGAGGTCCTGATCACGAGCGACTCGGGACCGCGCCACTTCGGCGTCGCCGCCCAGATCCCCGTCCTGGTCCTGATCGGCTCGACGCACCCCCACTACACGACCGTCGACCACCCCGGCTTGGAGCTCTGCTCCGAGTGGGTCGACTGCTGGCCCTGCCACCTCAAGACCTGCCCCCTCGACTTCCGCTGCATGCGCGCCCTGACCCCCGCCAAGGTCCACGCGGCGGCCGAAGCCCTCGTCGAGCGCGAGCGCGCGCGGGCGGCGCAGGTGGCAGCGTGAACGCGGGGCGCGAGCGACGCAAGGCGATCCTCGAGAGCGCCTCGCGGGACCCCGAGCTGCTCTCCAACGTGCCGCCGGTGGTCGCGGCGGGCTTCGGGGTGCTGCCCCTGCGACGGCTGGGCGACGTGCTGACCGTGGCCTGCTTGCCCCGGGCCAACCGCCAGGCCCTGCGCCTGCTGCGCGACGTGCTCGAGCTCGAGGTCGTGGCGACGCCCTTCGAGGAGCGCCTGCTGCGGGCCGCGATCGAGCGGGCGTACTTCAGCGAGGACGAGCTGGTCAACTTCCCGACCTTCCGTTCGCCGGAGTTCCTGGAGGAGGGCGAGAGCGCCCCCCTGCTGCGGGTCGAGAAGGTCGAGCGCCCTGGCGAGGCGAGCTGCGAGCTGGCCGCGGACGAGCTGGCCCTGGCCTCGCTCACCTACCGCACCCGGCTGGTCAACCTCGACCTTCCTGGCGCGGGAGGCGCCCTGCCCCACCCCGAGCGGACCCAGGTCCAGCTGGGCAAGGTCGAGCTGGCGTGGCGCCGGGACGCAGCGGGGCGCCCCCTGGCCAGCGCCGAGCCCGCTGCCGAGGCTCGGCTCTTGCTCAACCTCTATCGATTCTGCGAATACCGTCACCTTCCCCACGGGGCCCGGATAGACGAGCACGAGCTGCGGCCAGAGTGGATCGAGCGCTTCCCCTTCGTCGTCCACCCGACCGAAGTTCAACTCCTCGGAGTGAGGGCGACTGGCGCCCTCCGTTTCCATGTCTACGATCAAGAGGTCTGTTGTGAGCCCGGTGTCCCAGCTAGGTTCGTGGTGGACTACTTCTTCTTGTCCTACGGCAACCGTATGCACCGCAGCATCGACGTCCAGATCCACGAGCTCGAGCGCCTCCCTCGCGCGAGCGTCGGGATCAGCTCTGACCCCACATGGGGCGGCGTCGAGCTCGAACGTTGGCTCGGAATCGACGAGCCAGCGGCTGACCTCAGAGGCGCCTCGTGAACGCTCCCGACGACCCCAACCAGAAGCAGCCCGAGTTCCAGCTCCACCGCTCCCGCCCTCAGGACGTGCAGGGCGGCGGCATGGGGCCGCTTCCGATCGTGATCGTGGTGCTCCTCCTGGGCGTCGGCGGGTTCTTCCTGATGAACTCCTCGAGCTCGGGCAAGGACGGAGACGCGACCCCGACCCCCACCGCCGAGGTGGACACCCGCCCCGACGTCGAGGTCCCGAGCGCGATCTGGGATCGCCTCGAGTTCCTGGTCAACGAGGGCCGCACCGAGGAGGCCATCGACTACGGCAAGGAGCAGGACAAGACCTTCCCCAACAAGGAGCTGCGCAAGCGGGTCGCCGCCCTGGAGCAGGAGCTCGCGGGCCCCGGCCCGCGCTCCGTCCTCGAGCTGATGCGCGACGCGCGCAAGGCGTTCTTGGCCAAGAATTGGTCAGAGGTGATCGACCTGACCTCGGCCGTGCTGAACGAGAAGGAGGACGGCGAGGCCTACTACATGCGTGGGGTCGCCCGCGGCATGACCGGAGAGGCCCTCTCGGCCCAGAACGACCTCGAGTCGGCGCGGGAGAACGGGCACCCCGAGGCGCAGGTTCAGGCGGCTATCGACCGCTTCCAGTAGGGATCTACGCGCTGGTCAATGGGGGCCTCAGGGGCTAGGGTGACCCCCAGAGCATGGCCGTAATCCCTTGTCCTAAATGTGGTCGCGTCACGCCGATTCGCCACAACGAGTGCGTCTATTGCACGGCCTCGTTGAAGGGCGCCAAGACCATGGCCGAGAGCAGCCCTGCTCCCGAGCCCAAGGCGGCGCCGCCCAAGAGCAAGGTTCGCAAGGGCAAGGCCCCAGGCCATGAGGAGCCGCGCCTGCTCGGCAGCGGCAACGCGCGCTTCCAGCCCCAGTCCTCGGACCAGGTCCACGTCCTCGTGGTCTCGACCGGCGAGCCGATCGAGCTCTCGGCGGGGAAGCTCTTCGTCATGGGGCGTGACCCGCGCGCCAGCCTCGTGGTCCGGCTGCCCGAGGTCTCCCGCCAACACGCCGAGATCGACTGGGACGACAACGACCCGCCCCGGCCGCTCCTGAACGAGATCCGCTCCCGCAACGGGACCTTCCTCAACGGCAGCCGCGTTCAGGCCGGCGACCCGCGCCCGCTGCGCAGCGGCGACGAGGTCGGCCTGGGCGGAGCCTTCCGGGCCCAGTATCTCTGCGTGACCCCGCGCGAGCTGCGAATCCACGTCCAGGAGCGCGGCAACGACGAGACGCGCTCCTTCCACCTCGACGCCCCGGCTCCGGCGGCCGGCGGCGGCGCGCCCGCTGACGAGGGCGTGCTGGGAGACCTCGTCGCCGCGGCCCTCGGCGAGGCGGACATCTCCGAGCTCGACAACGAGGGCGACTTCAGCCGGCAGCACGGGAAGCACCTCGTCAAGCGGCTCTACACCGAGCGCCAGACCGGCGTGCTGACCGTCTATGACGGCACCGACGTGGGCGAGATGATCCTGATCGAGGGTCGCTGTCGACACGCGATCCTCGGCATGCTCACGGGCCGCGACGCGCTGGAATACGTGGCCCGCCTCAACCGCGGGCGCTATCGCTTCCGACCCGAGCCCATCGACGACCTGATCGACTCGACCCAGCCGACCGAGGTCGACGAGAACGGGCTCGCCCTGAGCGGTGACCTGAGCAACACCTCGGGCGCCGAGCTGGTCAAGGACCTCGTCTCGCGCCGGGTGACCGGCGTGTTGACCGTGTTCGACGCCAGCGGCAGCGGCATGGCCGTCCTCCACGACGGGATCTGCCAGGAGGCGGTGTTCGGCAAGCAGCGCGACCGCGAGGCCCTCGACGGGATCGTGCGCCTCCGCCGCGGCGTCTATCGCTTCCGGCCCAGCGACGTCGCGAGCCTCCCGCCGACCCGCGGCACGGAGGACTACGGCTACGACGACGACTACGACGACTACGACGACTACGGCTACGACTACGAGGAGCCGCGCACCGAGCGCCGGGCCCCACCTCCTCCGCCCAGCCGAACCGGCGCCCTCCACCGGACCGGGGCGATGAGGAAGCCGCCTCCCCTGCGCGACGCCGACGACGAGAACGGCGTCCTGCGCCGATCGACCACCCCCGTGCGTGCGCCGCGTCCCCCGGGTCCGCCTGCGTCGCGGACCAGCTCCATGCGTCGCAAGCGTCCGCCACCGCCGCCAGCCCAGCGCGGGCGCCGCCGCCCGCCTCCCCCTCAGCGCTAGCGCCTGGTGAGCGACGAGACCTGCCCCCAGTGCGGCGAGGGTCCCCTCGCGCAGGATGGCGGCTTCTGCCGCGCCTGCGGCTGGGACGCCGACCTGATGGGTGCCCACTACCGCGCCGAAGACGCCGAGCTCCCCGAGGAGGACGGCGACTACGAGGACTTCCTCCGCCGCGAGGGCCTGAGCGGCGGCGGAGGCGGCGGGGTCGGCCTCCCCGCGCACGTCTGGATCGCGCTGGTCCTCGCGCTCGGGCTGGTGCTCGTGCTGGTGCTCTTCCGCCGATGACGGGGCCCGTGTTCGCGTTGATCGGCCTGGCCGTGTTCGTGGGCGCCGTGCTGCTCGCCCGCCGCGCGGGCCTGCGGGCGGGGCGCTCGGAGTTCCTCTGCGACGACTGCAAGCTGGACGACCCGCGCCTCTGCTCTCGTCGCGAGCGCCCCAACGCCACCGAGTGCCCCGACTACTCGCCGCGGTGACGACCGGCCGGGGGCGCGTCGCGATCCGCAGCGCGGCTGCCTATAGTGCCAGGCAGCCCAAGGGGAGGGATCGATGAGCAGCGAGGCCTACCAACACCTGCTGGGAGAGCACCAGCGCCTGCAGAAGGAGCACCAGCTGCTGCAGCGCCTGCTGCACCTCTTCGCGGCGCCCGACGAGTTCGAGCTCGTGTTCGAAGGCTTGATGGACGCCACCATGGAGTTCTTCGAGGCGCACGCTGGCTCGCTCTACATGATCGACGGTGAGGTCGGCGAGCTCTACTTCGCAGCCGCCCGCGGCCCCGCCGCCGACCACCTGCTGAAGCTCGACATCACGATCCCCCCCGGCAAGGGCATCGCGGGCGCGTGCTTCAAGAACCGCGAGGTGATCGCGGTCTCGGAGGCCCACAAGGACCCCCGCTTCGCCAAGGAGGTCTCCGAGAAGATCGGCTACGAGGTGCGCTCGATGCTCACGATGCCGATCGTGGTCGACGGCGAGCCCCTCGGCGTGCTCCAGGTGATCAACAAGAAGGGCGAGTCGCTCTTCAACGCCGAAGACATCGAGCTCGCGGGCAAGCTCGGTCGCTACGCGGGCGGCTTGATCGCCCTGGGGCTCGAGCTGCAGGCGGCTGATGCAGCCGCCGCGGCCGCAGCCGAGCAGGGAGCCTAGCCATGGCCTTGACCGACTTCCTGGCCGAGCTCCACGCCCGCAAGGGCTCCGACCTGATCCTCAAGGTCGGTCGGCCCCCGCTGATGCGCCTCAACGGTCAGCTGCTGCCGAGCGAGTTCCCCGTCCAGGACGACGCCTCGATCGAGAAGAACCTCGAGCCGATCCTGAGCAAGTTCCACCGCGACCGGCTCGAAGAGGAGCGCGAGGTCGACCTCAGCTTCGAGATGAAGGGCATGGCGCGCTTCCGCGTGAACGTGTTCTTCCAGCGCGGGCACATGGGCACCGTGATCCGCCTGATCCCGCTCGAGACGCCGACCATCGACGAGATGGCGCTGCCCTCGGTGCTCAAGGACGTGGCGTCCTCGCCCAACGGGATCGTGCTCGTGACGGGCCCCACGGGCAGCGGCAAGTCGACGACGCTGGCCGCGATCGTCGAGCACGTCAACTACACCCGCCACGCGCACGTGATCACGATCGAGGACCCCGTCGAGTTCGTCTATCAGGACCGCAAGTCGACGATCACCCAGCGCGGGATCGGCGAGGACACGCTCAGCCCCTCGCGTGCCCTGCGCGCGGCCCTGCGCCAGAACCCCGACGTGATCCTGGCCGGCGAGATGCGCGACCGCGAGACGATGGAGCTCGCCCTGCACGCGGCCGAGACCGGTCACCTCGTGATGTCCACCCTGCACACCAACGACGCCAAGCAGAGCGTGACGCGAATCACCGACGCCTTCCCGCCCGAGCAGAAGAAGGGGCTGCTGCGCATGCTCAGCCACACCCTGCGGGCGGTCGTCAGCCAGCGCCTGCTGCGCCGCGCCGACGGCTCGGGGCGTGTGGCCGCGCACGAGATCATGATCGTGTCCCCCACGATCCAGCAGCTGATCGAGAAGGGCGACCTCGAGGGCATGGCCAAGGCGATCGCGAGCTCGTCCAGCTACTACCGGATGCAGAGCTTCAACCAGTCCCTGGCCGAGCTGGTGCGCAAGCGCCTGATCACGCCGGACATCGCGATGGCGAACACGAGCTCTCCGGGCGACCTGAAGCTGATGCTCAAGGGCATGTCCCGCTCGAGCGGCATGAGCTCGGTCGGTCCAGCCGATGGCTTCCGCGAGGAGGAGGCCCCGCCCAAGAAGCCCGAGGGCGGCGGACCCCCGCGACGGCGCCGAGCGCCCCCCAGCCGGCGGCAAATGCGCGGCGGCGGCGAGCAGGGCGGCGGCGGCGGCGGCGGCGGGGACAAGCCCAAGAAGCCGAAGATCAACCGCGGGTTCGACTTCCGCTAGCGAACCTTCGGGCCGGAGGTGCGGGGCCACCTGCGCGCACGGTTGGCTGCCGCCTCTACGCGAGGCGGCCAGCTCCTCGACCACGCGCGCGAGGCGCTGCCTCTGGCCCGGCGCGAAGTCGATTTGCGCGGGCTGGCGGCCTTCGGGGCGGGCTCCCCCGGGGAGGCTGGCGCAGACGAGGGCCAGGCGTCACCCTCTGGGTCCTGAAACGAGGAGGGGAGCCCGTGCGACCGCGCATTTCCTTCGGCAAGATCGCCCACCGGGTGGGCGCCGTGACGAGCGAGCAGCTGGCCGAGTGCCGCGCCGAGCGGGACTCGAGCGAGGACGACGAGACCCTCGAGGCGATCCTGCTCGAGAAGGGCTACCTCACTGAAGACCTCGCCGAGTTCGTGCGGGAGGCCTTCCTGCGCATGTGCGCGGTGTGTCCCGAGTGCGGGCGACGGACCGACGTCTCGGAGCGGAACGAGGGGGACTGGGCCTGCCGCTGCGGCGGGACCTTCGCCCCGCTGGCCGAGCAGGTCGACTCCGCGCGCAAGATCGATCCGGCCCTGCTCACGTCCGAGACGGGCGACGTGTCCGACGAGGGCGCCGCGCTCGAGTGAGCGGGCGCCCCGCCGCTCAGGCGGTCGCGCCCTTGGCGCCGCTCATGCGGGCCCAGATCGCCAGGCCCGCGATCAGGGCCAGGGCGGCCTCGGCGTAATAGAACAGGTTCAGCGCCGTCGCCACGCCGTCGGTGAAGCCGTAGCTGTGCAGGCCGGTGCCGAGCAGGTTGACGCCCCACCAGCTGAAGGCCACCACCATCCCGCCGAGGACCGCGGAGATCGCGAGGCCGAGGTCGCGGATGTAGCCGCCCAGGCGAGCGTGCACGATCGCGAGCTCCCAGAGCACGATCATCAGCGCGCCGTTCTCCTTGGGGTCCCAGCCCCAGAAGCGGCCCCAGCTGTAGTTGGCCCAGATCCCGCCCAGGATCGTGCCGATCACCGAGAAGAGCAGGCCGAAGCAGATCACGCCGTAGACCATGCGCGAGAGGCTGCGGTAGAAGCTGCGGTCGCCGGCGCGGTAGCCCATCAGCTGGCCGATCAGCCACACGTGCGCGATCCCTGAGGCCAAGAGGCCCGCGGCGTAGCCGAGCGTGACCGTGGTGACGTGGGTCGCGAGCCAGAAGTTGGTGTCGAGCACCGCCACCAGGCTGGTCATGGTGTCGCCGGCCGTGACGGCCTCCTTGAACTCGTACTTGCCGGCCAGGAACATGCCCAGCACGCCGATCACGGTCGCGACCACCACGGCCACGCGCTGCCGGTTGATCCACTCGATCGCGAGCGCGGTGATGACGCCGGTCGAGGTGATGAACAGGATCGTCTCGTAGAGCGTGCTGACCGGCGGGCGGCTGCGAATGATGCAGCGCTCCACGATCCCGACCGTGCACAGCACCGTCGCGAGGACCAGCGAGCCGAGCACGATCCGGTAGAGCCACTTGGCGGCCGCGCCCTCCTCGGCGCCCTCGGGGGGCTTGGGGATCAGCCAGCCGATCGCGAGACAGAGGAAGCCGAGCAGGTAGACCAGCAGCGAGCGGTAGAACCAGTCCGCCTTGTAGTAGTGCACCTCGAGCGGGATCTTCGCGTATTCGTTGCGGGTCTCGGCCAAGCCCTTGAGGGTGCCGTGCAGCCCCTTCAGCTCACGCAGGAAGACCTCGGGGCTGGTCTTGTTGTGCTCCATGGCCTCGAGGTGGGTCAGCGCGGTCAGCTGCTTGTCCATGGGATCGGGCGTGACCGGGAAGCGATCGGTCATGCGCAGGATCTGGGTCCCGAAGGCCGCGCCGATCCGGTTGCGCACGACCTCGAAGGGCGAGAGCCACTCCTTGGTCTCCGAGGTCGACTGGTTGGGCGGGAAGAGGGCCGTCTCGGCCGCGACCGCGGTCGTCTGCTGGAGGGTCGCGAGCAAGCGCATGGCCGCGTCGACCTCCTCCTGCTTGCGCTCCTCGGGAATGCTCTTGTTCTCGCCGAGCCCGGTCACGAGCACGCGCAGACCCGGCATGCCGTGCAGGGCCTGGCTCACGCCCGGGCGCGGCTCGGCGGGATAGACCTTGGTCAGCCCGGTCGAGCCGTGCAGGGGGTGGCGCTGCCGGGCGAAGTCGAGGAAGCGGATCAGGCGGCTGAACTCGACCACGTTGGTGAACAGGCCCAGGATCTCGCGCTCGATCGGCTCGAGCTCCTTGCTGTCCTTGCGCCGGTAGGCCTGCGCCAGCTCGCTCAGCTGGCTCAGCCCCGGCTCGAGCTGGTCGTAGCTGTAGTAGTCGCGCTTCTTCTTGGCCTGGAGCCCGATCCGCGTCAGGGCGTCGCCGTCCTGGACCCGGAACATCTCGTAGGTCTTGGCCTGCGCGGGGAAGAACCAGCAGTCGAGCAGCCAGGCCGTCGGCTGGAGGGTTTCGCCCTGGGGCGTCTTGACCTTGCGCTTGCCGTTCATCTTGAGCAGCTGGAAGCCGGCGAAGGTCTTGAGCGGCTTGACCCGCCCCCGCTCCTGGATCGCGAGGGACTCGGCGAGCGAGATCACCTCCTTGGGCCAGGGCTTCGTCCGCTCGGCTTGCTCCTGCTCGTGCTCGTGAGCGCCGTGCTGGCCCGGCGGGTGGTTGTGGCCCGCGTGCGGGTCCTTGGGCTCGGCAGCGGCCGTGCTGATGAGGGCGGCGGCCAGCAGGCTCGACAGGACGAAACGCTTCATGCGGCTTGCCTCTTGGGGGCCTGGGAGCGGACGTAGCCGACGAGCTTCTGCCCGAAGGCCATCACGAGACCGATCGAGATCACGATGCAGGCGTAGAGCGGCCAGTAG
>MDTG01337714.1_pt1 | contig 11944 bp, 8 predicted proteins | sample 811421 | NCBI WGS metagenome assembly MDTG01 (sample SAMN05326645, study PRJNA326480) | marine metagenome | isolation source: seawater | place: Pacific Ocean: South East | collected 2011 | reverse complement strand
GAAACTGACTCCTCTACTGATTTCAACCCAGCAAAATGTATAACAGATTCAATTGGTTGATTCTTGGAATATTGTTTTTTAAATATTTCATCAAGCCAATTTATATTTCTTAAGTCACCCTCACAAAAATAAATTTGCCCTTTTCTTGATTCATTATCTTTATCTTTAATCAATTTAATTTTTTCTAAATTTTCTATAGAACTATTGACTAAAGAATCAATTATTAATATATCATAGCCATTTTTTAATAAACTTATACAAGTATGACTACCTATAAACCCTAGTCCACCAGTGGTTAATATTAGAGACAATTGAATAAACTTAAAAACTTAATAATATAACTTCATACATATAAAATTATTGATATATATTAATTGATATAAATTTATTAATATTAAAAAAAAATTTTTTACTTTAGAAAGTATTAATTTTTTAAGAAATCTATTATTATCCTAAATAATTATTAATAAAAGGTTGAAACGAATTTCAAAAAAAATGCCCTAATCTCTGAGATAAATTTTAGGTTGAAGTTATAAAATTGATCTTGAAAGAAATAAATTGTAAAAAGCAAAAATAACAAATAATTCAGAAAATTTTAACATTAATTAATTTTTTTTATTTATTAACTATTAAATTATTTTCAAAATTTTATTTTCTGAATGATATCAATTAACTCTTATCTTCAATCTAATTATTTGAATTTTGATAAATTGTTTTGAAAAGAAATACACTTCAGAATATCCATAAAGAATAAAGAAATCAAAAAAATAGTAACTTGATTTTTCATTCAAACAATGGTTTATAATGTATGTAATTCTTTAATAAAATTAAATTGTTTGCTAAGAATAACGATAATTCTCTTTTTGATGAAGGTGAAGGTATAAATTTAAAAAAATTATTTAAATTCTCTTTTAGAAATAAAAAAATAATAACATCAATAACAAGTATTACTTTATTATTCGGTAGTTTACATGCTTTTTTTAGTGAAAAAACTTGGCAAGGAGATCTACAAATAGTTTTAAGTAAAGATCAGAATCCCGATTCATCAAAGGAAGATCTAGCAAATCTTGCCATCTTAAACTTAACTGGCGAAGATACTGGATTAAGGACAGAAGTAGAAATATTAAAAAGTCCTTTAGTTCTTAAGCCAGTATTTAAATTTGTCAAAGAAGAAAAATTAAAAAAAAGAAATGATTTAAAAAATTGGCGATATTCAGAATGGTTAAAAGATAATTTAGATATAGAATTAAGCTTAGGAACCTCCGTTCTTAACTTAAGTTATTCTGACTCAGACAAAGATTTAATAATTCCTGTCCTACAAAAAATATCTATAGCTTATCAAAAATATTCAATAGCTAAAAAATTAAATAATTTAAATCAAGGGCTAAAATATATTGATGAACAAATATCAATTTATGATAAAAAAGTTATAAATTCATTAAACAAAGCTCAAAAGTTTGCCCTTGAAAATAAAATTGATAATAGCCTTTTTAAAAAATTAGATAAAGTAGATAAAAATGAGAAAAATATAGCTTTTGATATAATTGCCAATGAAAATCAATTCACAAATCAGAATGAAATTATAAGATTAGATGAAAGAATTAAAAGAATCCAAAAAATGAATTATAACGAAGATGTTATCATCTTTATGGCTAGAGAATTAAATATGGAGGAAGAATCTGAAGGGAGCTTACTTTTGAGTGTAAATACAATAGAACGAGAACTTGGAATAGCAAGATCAGAGTTTACAGAAAAAAGTAAAAGAATTAAAGAACTTTTAAGAGTGAAATCTTCCTTAGTTAAAGAATTAGAAAAGAAAATTATAGGAGTACTAAAAGGTAAAAGAGAAATACTAATTTCAAATCAGATTGCTAACTCGAGGCCTACTGATATTATATTGAAATATAGAAATCTCACTAGGCAGGCAATAAGAGAAGAAAAAACATTAAATGAATTAGAAAATAGAAAACTTTTTTTACTTCTGGAGAATGATAGGAAGCAAGAGCCATGGGAGTTAATAACGAATCCTAGGATTATGGATAAACCCATCAAACCAGTAAAATCTCTTAGTATTTTATTTGGTTTAATATCTGGAATATCTTTAGGTTTTGTTATTTCGCTAATCTTAGAAAGGAAGAAAAATCTTATTTTCGAAATAGATGAATTTGAAAGTATAATAGATATAAATCTAATTACAGATTTAAGTTCGTGTAAGAATGAAATCTACACTGAATATATTGATTTGTTATCTAAAGCAAAGCCCAATGAAATTAAAGATGAAAATATAGCGATTTTGTCATTAGGCGATATAAATAGAAACCTTGTTGAAAATTTTTATAATCAATTAGCTAAAAGTTTTAAACCCAAAAAAACAATTCTTGTCGAAAACTTATTAGATGCCCAAAAATGTGAAAATATAATTTTAATTTCAACATTGGGATCAACAAATCGTGATGATTTGATAGATTTTAAACGTAAACTTGATTTACAGAATAAAAAATTAGCAAGATTAATTTTGTTATAGGATTTAAAATGAAAATCAAGAAATTTATTAACTTAAAAAAATTTTTCGACCTAAGAAAAAGTTTTGGAATAATAATTGCATTAAATGCCGTTATATTTCCATCATATAGTTCAGAAGGAACCTTTAGTAAGCCAACTAATACCCAGTCTAAAAATATATCTACAGATTACTTAGAAAAAAGTGAAACCCAAGAATATATTTTAGGTTCTGGAGATTTAATAGAAATAAAAGTTGCTAAAAGTGGTTCCTATAAAACAATTTCTTTGATAGATGCAACTGGAAAGATTAATTTACCAGAAATAAATTATGTTTATGTTGAGGGCTTATCAATAATAGAATTAACAGATCTTTTAAATCAAAAATATTCTACTATTCTAAATAATCCAAATGTACAAATTTCCATACCTCAATATAGACCAATAAAAGTTTATTTAGATGGAGAAATTAGAAATCCTGGCCTTTATGAATTTGAGATAGTTGGTTCTAGTGGTATAAATGGGACTAATCCAAGTGGGGCTCTAAGATTCCCTACTTTATTTGATGCCATTAAAGAATCTGGTGGAATTACAAACTACGCCGATTTATCGGCTATCGAAATAATAAGATTAGATACCATTTCAAATGGTGGGGGTAAAATAAAAGCTGAAATAAATTTCTTAGATTTCTTCGATGGAGAAGATAATTCATCAAATATAAGATTATATGATGGTGATTTAATCCGCTTAAAAAAAACAAACCTACAATTAACTGGTCAAATTAGTAAAGCACTACAATCAAACTTAAATCCAAAATTCATGAATGTGATCGTAAATGGTCAAGTTGAGAGAGGTGGCAAAATAACTATCAACAAAAATTCCACATTGAATGACGCAATTTTATATGCCGGTGGATTTAAAGCAGGAAAGGGTAGTATAAATATTATTAGCTATCAAACAGATGGTAATTTAAATAAAAAACAGCTAAATTATAATCCTAAAGCGCAAAGAGGTTCCGCTTCTAACCCAAAATTATTTCCCGGTGATGTTATTTTAGTAGGTAAAAACTCATTAAAAAGAACAGATGAAATTATTGGCAATTTAACAAATCCATTTGCAAAAATTATCTCCATATACAGTGGAATTAAAATAATAAATGATTAAATAAATTTAATTAAATCACTTTAAAGAAATTAATAACAGCTTTATAAATTCTTTTACTTGCTTTACCATCACCGTATGGATTAATGTAATTTATCATTTTTTTATACTCGTTTTCATTTTGTAAGAGATTTATTGTTTCTTCTACTATTGCTTTAGGATTCGATCCGATAATTTTTGCAGTACCCGCTTCAACGCCTTCTTGTCGTTCAGTGCTTTCTCTAAGCACTAAGATAGGTTTACCTAAAGAAGGGGCTTCTTCCTGAATCCCCCCGGAGTCAGTCAGCACAATTTTGCACATTTTCATTGCCCCAATCAAATCTCCGTAATCTAATGGGTCTACTAACATTACCTTTTTTGATTTACCCAATATTTTTAAAAATTCATCTCTAACTATTTGATTTGGATGCATCGGTATAAGAAAAATTACATTAGGTATCTTTTGTATTATCTCTTTTATAGCGAAACAAATATTCTGCAAATTCCTACCCCAATTTTCTCTTCTATGAACAGTCAATAAAATCAGATCATCCTTATCTTTATTAAAATTTTTCAATTCATAATTAGGGACTTTATCTTTTACCTCTAACAAAGCATCTATAACAGTATTTCCAGTTTGAACTATATTTCCATACACATTCGAGCTTATAAGATTTTGTTTTGATTGTTCAGTTGGCGCAAAATGTAAATCCGCTATCTGAGAAATTATTCTTCTATTTGCTTCTTCTGGGAATGGGTTTAAGATATTTCTTGTCCTAAGTCCCGCTTCTACATGGGCAACTTTTATTTTTTGATAAAAAGCAGCAAGAGCAGCCCCTAAGGCGGTTGTTGTATCTCCCTGAAGAATTACTAAATTTGGTTTATTTGTAATAAATTCATTTTCAAGGCCCATTACAATTCGAGATGTTAATTCAGATAAGCTCTGTCCCTTTTTCATTAATTTTAGATTTGCTTGTATAGGCACTTCGAATAATTCTAAGATTTTTTCTATCATATTTTCATGCTGACCGGTTAATACGACTCTAACTTTTATTAACTCTGAATTTAAGAAAATTTTCGCAACTGGGGCAAGCTTTATAGCTTCTGGTCTTGTCCCAATTATGATTGTAATAAGTTTCACTTAATTAAAAAATAATTATATTAAATAAATTTTTATTTAATTATCAATCTTTTGACAAATTGCATTATAGCTTGAACCAAGTCCACTTTTTGAGAAAAATAAGTTCTTAAAGTTAAATGAGAAATAATCTCTAAAAGATATAGGTGAAGTACCTGCTAAAATGACTTTTAAATTTAGAGAATTGAATAATTGGATAATATCATTCAAGGAATGTAATGAAATATGAGTAGGATCTTGATAGCCTTTCCACTTTAGTCCCTCTATTTTTGAAGCACGAGAATCAGTATTAGGACTTGCAAGATAAAGTATACCTTTATTTTTTAATAGTTTTTTTAAAACAACCAAGTGATCTTCAATACTTTCTAAATGTTCGATTACATGCGATGAGATTACTATATCGAATGAATTCTGTAATTTTTCTTTTAGTTTGTTTGGATCGATATCATTAACAGAAATCTCATTAATAGATTTACATTTTAAATTTTTATTACCTGAAATTTTTTTCTTACAGAAATCTATTACTTTTTTGTCAATATCACAAACATAATATTCAGTATTCAAATTAGCTATTAAGGCGGCGGCTAAATCTGCTCTCCCAGGGCCTATTTCAAAGATTTTAATAGTTAATTTTTTTTGATTAGGATTTAGTCTTTTATAAGCACTAGTAATATTTTTTGCTAAGAAGTACGCTCTTGAAGCTGCATATATAGATTTAAGTTTTGAAGACTTTAAATATGATCTCATTAATTATTAAACTATTAAATGAAATAATAAAATTATTTTATTTTAAAATTTGTAAATTAAAAAAAAATTCATAAATCTACAAATAATTTTTTATATTTGATTCGGGTACTAGCTTTTTAATAAGCTCACGAACATTAATCTCATCGGCATTTTGCAATGCTTTATATAAATCCTGTATTAAGACTTTAAATTTATTAATATCTATTTTTTTTTCTATTGCTTTAAAAATTAAAGGATGAATAGTTTTAACTGATTTAGAATCAATTAAAAGTTCTTCATACATTTTTTCACCTTTTCTAAGACCTGTAGTGACAATTTCTATATCACCATTAGGATTTTTATTATTTTTAATAGTTAATCCACTCAAATGAATCATATTTTTTGCAAGATCAAATATTTTAACTGGATATCCCATATCCAGAAGAAAAACCTCTCCTCCATTTGCCATAGAAGCTGATTGAATAACTAAAAGAACTGATTCTTCAATTGTCATAAAATAACGGACGACATCTTTATCTGTTAAAGTTACGGGCCCTCCTGATTTTATTTGACTATTAAATAATGGAACTACTGAACCTGATGATCCTAATACATTCCCAAATCTCACCATAGAAAAAGAAATCTTATTAGCATCATCTATATTTCTCAAAGTATTATTTTCTTGAGAATAAATTTGAACAATCATTTCAGAGATTCTTTTTGAAGCACCCATAATATTGGTTGGCCTTACTGCCTTATCAGAAGATATCAAAATAAATTTATCAACCCCAAAATTTTTTGATGCTTCACACAAGATACTTGTAGATAATATATTGTTTAAAACTCCCTCTATGATATTTTCTTCAACAATTGGTACATGCTTATATGCGGCAGCATGAAATAGTACATCTATTTTATTCTTTTTAAAAATATTATTAACAAATTGTTCTTTGGTTACATTCCCTAAAATAGAGATAATATTAATATTTTTGAATTCATCATTTCTCAATTCTTTCTCAATATTGTATAAATTTTCTTCACTATGATCTATTATTATCAACTTTCTTGGTTTTAATTTAGCAACCTGTCTGCACAATTCTCTTCCTATAGAACCACCACCCCCAGTAATAAGAACTGTTTTTTTTAAAAAATAATCATTAATAAAATTCTTTTTTGATTGAACAACATTCCTACCCAATAAATAATCTAAAGTAATTTCTTTTAAATGATTCGGAACAGCTTCTCCAGATGATATTTGACTTATAGAAGGAAATTGAAAAATTGGTATTTTATACTTACTTATCTCCATAAACCTCTTAAAAATATTTTTTCTATTTAAAGATGGTATTGACATTAAAATTAGATCAATTGAGTTTCGATGTTCTTTTAATTTAACTGGAGGTAATATTTCTATTCCATCAATATTTTTGTTCCATAGAGAACTATCATCATCGATAATGAATTTAACTTCGAACTCAGGATCAAAATTTAAATTTTTTAATAGTTTTGCTCCAGATCTGCCAGCTCCATAAATAACAATTTTTCTTTTACTTGTAATGAAAAATTTAAATCTTAATATAAAATCTCTTATTAAAACTCTTACTGAAACTGTTAAAAATGAAATTAAAATCCAAAATATTAAATAAAATCTAAAATCAAATTTATATATATATAAATAATTAGTAACATAAAAAATAAATGAAACTAGAAAATTTACAAGCAAAAGTTTGTAAAAACTTTTACTACCTATGTATCTTGTTAGACTTCTATACTGTCCTGATTTATAATAAACTCCTAAAGAAATTAAACTCAAAGTAAAGATTATTAATATAGAAATATTATTTAATTTGTTAATTATGTTATCGCTTACAGAAAGCCAAATAGATAAATAGAATGAAAAAATAATTATTGAAAAATCCAATAAAAGCAAAATTACTAATCTCTTAGACCTAGATAATGATAGTATCGGATTTAATATTTTACCAATTAACATTTCAACTATTTTAATGATTTTCTTGTTTCAAACGGAGATGCAAATTTAAGATCTAAAAAGATACCAAAAAAGAATACTGCGAACGAAGCCATTATTAAATAATTTAATCCTAAAATTAAATATATAAAAGCCAAAAAAAACGAAATGGTCATATAAATTGATGAAATCAATTTATGACTCCATCCACCTCGATTAAGTCTCTGGTAAAGATGAAGTCGATGTGCTGAAAAAACTTTTTGCCTTGTGAGTGCTCTCCTTATTACACAAGTAAAAGCATCTGCCCATAATGGAGTCCCTATAAAAACAACAGCAATTGCTTGATTTAAACTACTTGATTGAAGAATAATGCCACAATACAAAGCTCCTAAAAAAGTACTTCCAGAATCTCCCATAAATATCTTTGCTGGTTGCCAATTCCATAAAATAAATGCCATTAAACAACTTACAACAGGGAAAAGGTTAAGATTATTTATAATGCAAGCAAAAAATAATATAACTATCATAGATCCAGATACTAAACCATCTAAACCGTCCATGAAGTTGGTAAAGTTTATAAAAGCCGTAACTGATATCAACAATAAAATAAAAACCAAAATTGCAATACTAGGGATTAAATCATTTAAATAATTAAAATTTGGACAGAATATTATTAAAATTGATCCAGTAACTAATTGTGAAAAGTATCTTATATTAGATGGAATTGCATATTTGTCATCTAAAAACCCCAATAATGCCAGTGGTAAACATATATATACAAGATTTGTTTTTAGAAAGGGACTCAAAATTAAACTAATTATTACAAAAGAAATTCCCGCTCCACTTGGGGTTGGATTTGAATGCGAACTTCTATTATTGGGAAAATCAACTAATGAAGATCTTAGAAAAGGTAACATTATATAAATAAAAATATTGGTAAATAAAAAACCAATAATTGATGCTAATAAAATGTTCATAATTAATCTTCAAGACCAGTTAATGCAAAAATATTATCTAACATCTCTTCTGAAATTCTTAGTAAGGATAGCCCATAATTATTTATAAGCAAATTAATATTTGTGGTGCCAATAACGATTTCAGATACATTAGGGTCAGATGATATTGCGGGGATTGGAATACTTCTAGCAAATTCGCCATAATTTTGAAAAAGTTTTCTTCTAACTTTTGAAGATTTAAATGCAGCTTCTCTGGAGGTTTTTTTTAATAAAGCTCTTAACAAATAAAATAATTCTTTTTTATTTTTTGGGAACCAAGGCAAACTATTAATTAATCTACCCTGTGCCAAGACAGTTCCAGCCGAGATTTTTATTCCATTATCTGCAAGTAAAGAAACTAGAATTCTCCGTTTAGGAAGAGCGATATTATAGTCCAGCATAACGATATCAGGCTTATATTCTAATTTAACAAGTCCTTTAAGTACATCTTCATCATGACTATTGACTCCCCATCTAGAAATTTGGTTATTTAATTTTAGTTTTTTTAAAAACTTAATTAAATTATCATCTATTTGATTTAATGTTGGTCCGTGTAAATAAAAAGTATCTATATAGTTTGTATTAAAATTTTTAAGAGATTTTTTAAAAGATTTCTCAATACTTTGCACACTAAAATCTTTATGAAAGCTCCTAAAAGAATCGTATTCGGTTCCTGCCTTGGTGGAAATATAAATATCTTCTCTCTTGTATTTTTTTAAGGCATCACCTAAAAGTCTTTCGGCTTTTCCATATCCATAATTGGAACCACAATCAAAAGAATTGATCCCTAATAAAAATGCATAATTAATTAACTCATTTATTTGTTTTTTATTCAAAAGCCCAAATGCACCACCTGTTCCTAATAAAAATCTTGTCATAAATCCTCAACCATATGGATGATATTTTTTTATTAAAGAATTTAAAATAGAATTATATTTATCAATCACTAATTGTCTTGAATATCTTTTTTCTGCCAATTTTCTAGCCTTGATTCCCATACCCTCTAAAATATTCTTATCAAGATTTGAAATCTTAAAAATACTTTCTGCTAATTCTTCATAGTCCTCAGACTTTGCTGTTAAGCCAATGCCCTCTGAGTTTACTTCATCATTAATAGCTCCTGTTATCGCTGTAATTACAGGTCTCCCTATTGCATAAGCGTCATATAATTTATTTGGGGATACACCGTAACTGTATAATTTTACATTCTTTAATGTAATTACTACTGCGTTTGATTTTGAAATTAAATTGGGCACTAAATCCTTAGAAATGGGATCAATAAACTTTAAATTTTTTAACCCTGTAGCCATTTGAATTAGCATTGACTTTTCAGGACCATCTCCCACTATATCTATAATAATTTTTTTTCCAATTGTATAATCTTTTTTAGTCTCTAATATTCGAGCTGCTTGCACAAGAGTTATTAGTGAATTAGCTTCTCCATGCGCACCAAAGTAAACAATTTTGAAATAATCTTCATGGAATTTTGGTTCTACGTAAAAGAATTGACTCAAATCCGCTCCATTTGGTAACCAAGAAACATTTTTAGCTCCTCTTTTACGTACGTATTCTTGGGAGCCTTTTGCTAAAACGATAACTTCTGCTGCAAATTTATAAATAGAACCTTCCATCCATTTTAATATTTTCACCAAAAGTTTTTCTTCAGAAATCCCCGCTTGATCTATTAATGCTTGAGGCCACAAATCACGTATCTCTACTACGAATGGAATATTTAAAATACGACATATTATTAAAGTAATAAATGCTGCTGGGAGCTGAGGGGAACTATAAACGATTACGTCAGGAGCTTTTTTAATTAACTTCAAATATATCCCATAAGGAATTAGTCTTATAGCAATATGTGCAGAAAAGCTAATCCAATTTAATATCCTTAACCAATTATTTTTTCTATATGGAATAACCCATAACCAATGCAAATTGACATTCTTAATTCGCTCAAATAAATAGAATAATTTATTAGGTTTTAAATATTTCCTAATAGTCAGATTAAAGTCAGAAGCAAATAAATCTACATCCCAACCTAATTCCACTAAGCCAGTAGAAACTTCAAACTGCCTGGTATGTCCTGGCATAGTATCTGTATTTGCGAATTGATTAATTAACCAAACCTTCTTCAAAACTATCTGACAAAAGAAAAGAACTTTCAATGTTAATTATACTACTAATAAAATAATGACCCTTTTCTAGGGTAAATCGACAGTAAATACTTGATCTAAATTTAGAGTGTTCAAACCCTTCTGAGAAAGAAGTTTGGTTAATATTAATTTGATACTTTATGCTTGGATTAGTTGTAATAGTTAACGAATTAAGAACTTTTTTATAGTTAATTTTAGGACCTAAGTGGAAAATTAATCTACAAAAAATTCTATTTTTGCAATTAATTTTATCTTCAATTTTGATTTTAATTGAATTACTTCTTACTTCAGACAACTCAATTTTACGATTATGATAAGCACCTATATTTTTATAACTATCGTAACTTCCCAAGGCGAAAAGTTCTCCCGCTTTTGTAATTCCATACTTTCGATTTATATTTTTAGAAATTCTTCCTACTTTAAAATCATTCCAAACTTCAACCGGTTCAATCCACTTTTTATTTTTTTTCCCTATCTGCAAAACATTATGAGCTTCTCCTGATCTTTCAAAATTTCTCGTTTTACCCGTTTCATATTCGCTTGTACCTGCATCAACAAATATATATTCACCATTGAAAAGCAAATCAAAACTCAAAAGATCTGATTGGCAATGTCCAGGTGCTTCATAACATGTTGCCACTCCATTTTTGAAAGAAGATTCCCAACCTAATCCAGGTTTAAATATTACCCAGCCAGTATCTGGGAGATCTAAAATTCTTGATAAACTTTCATTTTGATTTTTTTTAGAGGGAAATGTTGAAATTTTTTTATTTTTATATAAAGCTTTTTCTAAAAGCAAACTCCTAAGCAAGGTTAAGTTTGCATTTTTAAAATCCCTTGACTTTTGTAGAAAAATATCAGCGGAATAAATAACTTTATTAACTGATGGAGATGAATTTAAGGCACTATCGTTAAATCTTGGTAATTTCCCATCAAGAAATGAGACTTTTTTTAACCAATTAGACATTTCTTCAATTTTACTATTTAACCAACTTGGAGAAGAGCCCTCTGCAATACATATAAAACATCCTAATTCTATCAATCTGTCTAATAAAATAGTATGGTAAGTTGCGCTTCTTTCGAAATGGCCGCCATCATTTAGTATTTGTAAATTTAGTTGATATTTTAGATTTCTAAGGGAATTTCTAAATATATTTTTAGCCTTATTATTATCAAACTGAAAAGATACAATACATATTGCTATTAAATTTTCAATTAAATGATTTCCCCCCTGAGCTTTTTCCAAATTTGTATTTAACCATAGAAGTTGTTTAAAAAGTGAATTAATTCTTTTCTTAGTTAAAAATCTTGGAAAAATTTG
>MDTG01310277.1_pt1 | contig 11945 bp, 12 predicted proteins | sample 811421 | NCBI WGS metagenome assembly MDTG01 (sample SAMN05326645, study PRJNA326480) | marine metagenome | isolation source: seawater | place: Pacific Ocean: South East | collected 2011 | reverse complement strand
TTTTTGGAAATAAATATTATCTATTTGAGTTGAGTAATTTTCATCAAAAATTAGATAAATTATAGGATAGACAAGACTTATACCTGCTAACTCAAAAATTGATGCTAAAAGTATCGAGATTATTAAAACTAATTTATGATCTATGAGACTAAGATATCTAATTAACATTCTAAGATTTTTTCATCATAGAGTTAAAATCTGTCACCTTCCTAAAAACTGGCTTTACAGGATCGCCTTCAAGATAATTATTTAACTTTTGATTTTTTTTGACTATCGAAGAAAGTTTGTCAAATACTTTATCAAATTGATCAAGAGTAAAATTTATATCCTTATTCTTGTGAGCATAAGAGACCGCATGATATCCTGACCAAAGTACTCCTAATTTAATGAGCTCTTGTTGAATAAAAGATTTTAATATCAAATTATTTCCTAATTTAGTATCTGCAAAAGTTATTATAGTTCTACAATCAAACCCTATACATGATACATAGTCTTGGAGCTTGTTATCTTTAATTAAAGTATTTAAACCATCTTTTAATTTTTTACCCTGAAAATAAAGATATTTAATTACTTGCTTTTCTTTTATTTTTTTTAAAGAAGCTATTGAAGCTGATAATCCAATACAATCTCCACCATATGTAAATGAAAAGAAAACTGTATCTAATAAAGACATGATTTCCTTTTTCCCAACTATAGCAGATAATGGTACTCCATTAGAAATGGCTTTTGCAAAACAACTCAAATCTGGTGTGACACCCGTTAGATTTTGTGCGCCACCATAATCAAATCTAAATCCAGTAATTATCTCGTCAAATATTAAAAGAGCATTATTTGCTTTTGTTAATTTTTGTACTTCATTTAAAAAACTGTTTTGACATACAACCTTACATTTTGGATTTTTACAAAAACCTTTACAATAGCAATCTGGTTTTTGAACAGTAAGGGGCTCCATGATAACTGCAGCAATTTTATTTTTATATTTTTTAAATATTTTTTCTAAAGAATTTAAATTATTATATTCAAATTTATGAATAAGCTTACCAGTAGAGTCTGGAATGCCAAGATTCATATCTGTAGTCGAAATAAACCAATCATGCCAACCATGATAACCGCAAAAAGCTACATGATACTTACTAGTATAAGCCCTAGCTAATTTAATTGCTATAGAGGTAACATCTGCACCGTTTTTACCAAACCTAACCATCTCTGCAGATGGTATGTGTTTACATAAAATTTTTGAAACATCATATTCAAGTTTGTTAATTAAACTAAATGTTGTCCCTTTTTTAAGTTGAGAAATTATTGCTCTATTAACGTCTGCATCTGCATAACCAAGCACTAAAGGATGGCAGCCCATAATATAATCAATATACTTATTGTTATCTATATCATAGACTGTTGCTCCCTTGCCTCTATCGAGAAATTTTGGGGCAACACCATTTACAAATTGACTTACACCTTTAGAGAAGGTTTGACTTCCACCAGGTATAATTTTTGTGACTTTTTTGTATAGAGAATTTGATTTTGTAATATATTTTTTTTTAATGTTCATTAAATTTTTTTTAAATCATTTAGGGAATCTATCTCAATAATTTGTTCTCTTTTTTTACTAGACATAAATACAGGAGTAGTTAATTTTCCAATTAATTCAGAATTTACAAATTTAATATAATTTAATTGAGTAACTGATATATAATGATGATGAATGTAGGAAGCAGGTAGGTCTTGCCTTCTGTAAAAATCATTATTTATATATTTTACCATAGTTTTTTTATTTTTAATGTATTTCCAAGAATTGAACGGATGATCTATGTTTGGAAAAAAAGAGCATAAACTTTTAATATTAGGACTTGATCTTTTAACATGATTATATGCCTTATTAAAGTCTGTAATTTGTCTACCTATTATAGGAATATAAATTAACCATAAATAAACATCGCTTTCTCTTCTGCTTTGAAAAAAATTCTTATACAAATCTAAATATACCTCTTTGATACTTGAGTCATCATTTGAAATTTTTGAAGATCGTTTATAGAAAATAAAATTATTATTTTTACAAATATTTTTAAAATAATCATCGTCAGTAGTTAGTATTGTTTCTTTGTTCCATTTAATTGAATTTATAAAATCAACTGTTTTATCTATTAATAGTCTATTTTTATTTTTTAAACCTTTGGAGTTTTTTCTAGCTGGTACTATAAAAAAATGCTTCATTAAAGATATTAATATCTTATAAGGATTATAAGTTAAGAGGTTTCAATTTTTTAAAAATTTCTTTTTCTTGATCAGTAATAACTTTTTCAGGCAAACCTAGGGACTCTTCAACAACTCTAATATATTTACACATTTTTTCAAAACCAACTATTTCAACAGAAGCTGATTGATCAGACCCATACATTGATCTATCAAGTGTGATATGCCTTTCAATAGAACTAGCTCCCAGAGCTGCTGCTGCTGTTGAAATTATAATACCTGTTTCGTGACCACTATAACCAACGTTTGTGTTAAAAATCTTTTTCAATTGAGGAATGAAAAGTAAATTTGCCTTCTCAGGGCTCATTGGATATTCACTACATGTATGCATAAGTTCAAAAGGGCAGTTAAAACTTTTAAAAACTTTAATCACCTGTTTTATTTGATCAATTGTATGCATACCTGTAGAGATAAAAGTATATTTTTTTTCAGATGCAATTTTTTTGACTAAATTTTCATGAGATAGCATAGCTGATGCCACTTTGTTGTAACTTAAATCAAATTTATTTAAGAACTTTTGACTTTCTAAATCCCATGCACTTGCAAACCATTGGATACCAATTTCTTTACAAAATTTATCTATGGTTGCATAATCTTCCTCGCCAAATTCTAAACCTTCTTTTTGGTCTCTTTGAGTTTTGCCAAACGGGCTCTCTCGTTTAGAAGCTAAATATTCACTAGTATAAACTAAATCAATAGTTCTTTTTTGAAATTTAACTAAATCAGCACCAGCATTTTTTGCTGATAAAATTAAATTTTTTGCTATATCTAGATCACCATTGTGATTAATTCCAATTTCTGCAATAATTTTTATTTTTTTCATTTTTCAAACCACCATTTCATCTTTAATAAGCTCATCCTTCTTAATATCCTTTAATAGTTTATATTTTTTTCTTTCGAACAATTTTTGAAAATTTAAGCCACTCTTGTTAAAAGGCCTAATGAAATTAACATCATTTTTATTTATAACAGAACCTTTTTTTAAATTTTTAGAGGCGTAAGGAGATTTTAACATATTTTTTTTGAAATAATTAAGATTAACAGGGGTTTTGTTAACGTTAAATTTTTCAAAAACTCTAATTAAATCAACCATTTCTTTAAATTTTTTTGTGCCAATTGAAACTGCTTTGTCACCAGCATCCTTTTGACCCTCGAAACATAAAAAATGTTTTTCTATTATTTTAGCACCTAAAATTACGGCGGCTGGGCACGCATAAATGTCTGAAGTGTGATCAGAATAACCTATATTATTATGTATTTTTCTTAAATTATATATATTACTCAAATTAGACTCCTCAAATGGCAAAGGATATTTTGAAATACAATGAAGTAAAATTAATTTATCTTTACTGATGTATTTAAAAACTCTCTTTAAATCATTTTTAAGGCTGTCTTTATCAGATAAACCAGTCGAAACGATTATAGGTTTGTTATGTTTATTAACTTCAATAAGTAAATCAATATTGTTAATTTCACTCGATGCAATTTTAACATAATCTACGTATTTTATCATTTTATTAGTTATTAGATTTTTATCAAAAAAAGATAAACAAAATTTAAGACCTAATCTTTTAGTCAATATAGACAAAGCTATAAATTCTTTTTCTGAGAGTTCTAGCATTTTCATTCTATCTATTTGAAATTTATGAGTTTTTACATGCTTAAGTGTTTTTAAATTTTTATGGACTAGTTTTTCAGAAGAGAAATATTGAAATTTTACGCAATCTGCTCCAGCCTTCTTAGCTTCAAGAACTGATTTCTTAGCTAAATGATAACTTCCATTATGGTTATTGCCTACTTCGGCAATAACTAATGTTTTATTATGTCCTAATTTTTCCAATTTATTGATGGGTGAAGAATTTTTTCATCAATATTTTGTAAATATTTTTGAATATATATAATATTTTTTTGAATAAACTCAGAGCTTAACTTAATAGGTTTTAAACCCAATTCTATGAAACTTTTATTTGAAGGGTTGTAATGATGTTCCTCGTCTTCGACTCTTGGGTTTTTTATGTGATCAATATCAATTTCTATATCTACACCTTTTGCTGATTCTTTAACTAATAATGCCAGTTCGTTCATAGAAAAAGTTTCTGTAAATTGATTTCTTACTCTAAACTCTCCGGGTTTTGCTGGGTTATCGATAGCAATAGAAACACAATTTAATGTGTCATTAATATTTAGGAAGGATCTTATGTGCTTACCTGCTCCAAATACAGTGAGGTTTTTTTTCATTGCAGCTAAAGTCATAAATCTATTTAAAACTGTACCGAAGCAATGATCATAATGAAAAGAGGTATCTAATAAAGTGTCGTTCAAACCATCTTGAGAGAGCGTCCTAGTTCCATAAACGACACCTTGATTAAGATCTGTACATCTCATCCCCCAAACCCTGCATGCAAACTCTAAATTATTTGAGTCGTGAACTTTTGAGAGGTGATAGAAGCTTCCAGGTTTTTTTGGAAATAATAATCTATCAGATCTTCCGTTATGATTATAGTCAAACCAACCCTCTTCTATATCTATGTTTGGAGTGCCATACTCACCCATAGTTCCAAGCTTTATAATATGACAATCAGGACAGTATTTTTTTACAGCAAATAATAAGTTTAAAGTTCCTAATACATTATTATGTTGGGTAAAATACGCCTCAGTTCTTCCTGCCATTGAATATGGAGCAGATGGTTGCTCACCATAGTGTATAATTACATCAGGTTTAACTTCATTTAAATAATCATATACAAATCGATGATTGGTAAGATCCCCGAAGGTAAACTTTATGTCATTAGATGATTTTGTATTAAAGAAGTCCACACGCTGACGCATGGTAGGAAGATAATTAAGAGGCTTAATATCTAATTCTAACTCAATTTTTCTCTTTGAAAAGTTATCAATCCCATAGATTTCATGCTTTTCAGATAAATGCATTGCAGTGGGCCAACCCAGATAACCATCTATTCCAATAATTAAAATTTTCATTAAGATTATAAAAAAAAATCATGCTATCAATTATAATTCCATTCTACAACTATAAAAAATATTTGAATAGGTGTCTTGAGAGTATTTTGAATAATAATACAAATTTTGTATTTGAAATTTTGATTATTGATGATGGTAGTAGTGAAAAAATTTTAGATATAATTGACTCCTTGAAAGTTGAAAAAATAAAATATTTCAAAAAAGAAAATGAAGGTCTCTCAAAAACAATAAATTTTGGAATTAAAAAAGCAAAATATGATTATATATCTAAAATTGACCCTGATGACACAGTGAATAATGAATACATAAATATAATTTGTAATAAAATTATTTCAGAAAAAAAATTAATTTATTATTTTAATTATAAAATTTTAGATGATGCTAAAACCACTAAAATTAATCAGAGGAAAATTTTCAAACGTTTTAACTATCCAATTGGTTCGACTCTAGTGATTAAAAAAGAAGTATTTGATTTAATTGGCAGTTTTGGATCAAATTTTTATCATATGGATGACTTTGCCACATGGTTAAAAATTAAAAAAAAAATTTCTCATTCTCAAATTAGTAAGATACCTTATTGTTTATATAACTATCACAAGCATGGCGCAAACATGTCAGATAACTTTTTTAAAAAATATTTAACTAAATATATAATTTATCTATCATTGTTATTTTATAGATGAAAAATATTATTGTTATTCAATGTAGGCTTTCTTCGGAAAGATTAAGAAATAAGGCACTTTTTCATCTAAAATTTAATAGATCTATTATTGAAGAATTAATTTTTAGATTAAAACAATATACAAAAAATCCGATTATTTTAGCAACATCAACAAATATTGAAGATAAATTTTTAAAAAGAATTGCAACGAATTATAAAATTAAATTTTTTCAGGGATCTTTAACTAATGTTAGACAAAGAATATTCTTTGCAAGTAAAGGTTATGAAAATATTTATAGGTTTACAGCAGATAATCCAATTGTAATAGAAGAATTAATTAATATTGCCAATAGACATTATACTAATTATGAATATTTTTCCTTTAAAAATCACATCAGAGGTACCATATTTCAGTCTTTTAGACGAAAGCTAATCAAAGATTATATCAATTGTTCAGATTATGAAAAAGAGCATGTGATTGATCATAATAAAGTTTTTAACAAAAAGTTATTTAATCTAAAATTTAATAAAAATATGAAATTGTCTATTGATACAATTCAAGATTATTACAAGGTAAAGGATTTTTATAAAAGTTATTTTCAAGATTATAAAAAAATTACCATAAAAAGTTTGAAAAAATTTATGAATGACTAATAGGACTCAAAGGTCTTTTTTGTTGAATTATTTCTTTGGCTCTCAATCTAGCGCTTGATAGGATTTTTTTATTAATATTATTTGGATTTCTATCATTATAAATATAAAGGAAAAAAGGAACATAAAAAGAATAGTTGCCATAGATTTCAAATAGTGGATACATTAAAGCTCTATCTTCGCAAAACATAAAAAAATTTCCTTCATGATCCTTAAAATGATCAATAGGTATAGATTGAAAACAATATGCATAAAAAGATCTTAGGTGTGAGGGATGAGGAGAAAGTCTATTGAAATTTTTAAAAAAGATTTTTTTTTGAAAACTAAGTCTTCCACTTTCAGATATATAGTTTCCGTATGTAAGTTTGCAATTAGAAAATGTATAAATCAAATTTAAAAATTTTAAAACATTATTATGATATAAAAAATCGTCGCCATCTAAATTTATTATTATTTTATTTTTATCAATATTATTTATGATGTCATATTTATTTCTTAATGAGCCTTTTCTAAATTTATTATTTATTAATTTGATATTGATATTTAAATAAGAATGTTTTCTTATAAAATCATGAAATAATTCTTCTGTTTTGTCTGTAGACAAATCATTTATGTAAATTATTTCAAAATTTTTATAATTTTGATTTACGGCAGACAACAGATTTTGATTGATATATTTTTCATTATTATAAGAACAAATAAGAATTACAAAATTTTTTTCTTTTATTTTAAATATAAAAGCAAGTGAAAGAAAAAAATTTGATAATATTGATACAAGAATTTTAAATATTTTTTTCAATGAGGAATAAATTTTTTTTTACTTTCTTATATTTAAAATTTTTATAATTTTGCTTATTAGCTAAAAATTTTATCTTATCATTAAAATCTAAAGATGATATTTCTGGAAACTTTTTTTTGTCTCTTTTTACCATTTGTTCTATTATTAATTTATTTTTTTGGCTTTTATTTTGTAAAAAAGAATTGATTGAGACTATCTTTTTTAAAAATTTCATAATTTCAAAAAGAAAATATCCATTGAAATTATTTACTCGAATTAAATTATCAAAATTAGATGTAAAGTTGACTAATAAATCAGATATAATTTCATACGAATTTTTTTTTAAATTATAAATTGTTTTAATAATAAGTTTATCTTTTTCTTTATTAAAAAATCTTGAATTATTTAATATAATTTTATGAAGTTGCGTATTTACTTGTTTAGGATTATGACAGTTTATACTAATTTTTTTTGTTAATTTAGGAATTGCAGCAAGATATTTTTTATTCGGTAAAAAAATTATAGATGGCACTTTAGCAAAATATGCCTCGATTGATGTTGTACAACCTGTGTGTATAATACAAGCAACACCTTTGAAATGCTCAGCTACAGATAGATTATTTTTAATTTCTATATTTTTTATTTCATTAAAATATTTTTGATAGGTTATTAATTTTTCAACTAAATGAGGTCTTATAATAAATTTAATATCAGGATTATTAAGTGCTAAAAATGAAATTAAATTTATTACCTCTTTGAAAATTTGTTTTTGAAATTCATTAAAAATGTTAACTCGACTTTCAAATCTTGACTCTTTATCATATTTTTTTCTGTGGATAATCTCTTTATCATAGTCAACGATATTATTTATCCGTGAAAAATTTAAATTAATTAAAACTTTTATAGGTTTTATTTTTGATGATTTTTTGTTTGAAAAAATTTTTGCAATATCAAATCTAGGATTTCCAGTTATTGATGTTTTTTCTTTATTTAAGTATTTATTTGTATTTAAATAAAAATTTTGTGCTTCTGAACCCCAAAAAAAAACATAAGTCACATATTTCCAATAAATATTATTTTTACCAGCTCGTGGCCAATTTTTAAAAACATGATCAGAATAAACACCACCCTCTTCATCTAAAACAGTAAATAATATATTAAGATTTTTGAGTTGAAAAAAATATCTCAAATCACTTGTAAGTCCTTTATGAATAATGATAGCTTTTTCTTTTTTATTCTTCATAAATTTTTTCATATAGATTTCTAGGGTTTCTCTTTCTCCAATATAGATTTTTGATTTAGGATTTTTCTTTAGATAATTTATTCCTATTGCAATCCTAGATTCCAATTCCCTAAATCTAAACTCAACAGGTAAAAAAATGTTAATTTTATATGAAATATTTTTCATATAAATTTTAATGGATCAAATTTTAAAATATCTTCAAAAATTTCCTGCATAACATTTTTTCCACCATTTGATTTAAGATGAATATTTGAAATTTTCTTTATGAGTGGATTAGAGTCAGAAGGACATATACGATATTTAAAACATTGCATTGCCTTATAATCATTTAAATCATTGCCTACGTAAATACAATTTGAAATTTCAATTTTTTTTTTTAAATATTTTAAAATGAATTCTTTTTTATTATTAATGCCTATGAAATTCTCAATTTTTAATTTTTTACATCGCATTTCTACATTTTTTTTTCTCTCAGAGGAAACAACAACTAATTTAATTTTAGTTTTTTTAAAAAGATTTATATAAACACTATCACTTTTACTTGATTGAACAAACTCGTTGCCTTTAGTGTCAGTATAGACTGAGTTATCAGTTAATACACCATCGAAGTCGAGAAAAATTATCTCAATTTCATTAGGGTTTGTAATTATTTTATTTTTCAATATAAATAATTTGTTAATGAGTAAAATGTATAATTTCAAGAAAAAAAATACATGGCTTGTTACGGGATGTTGTGGATTTATTGGAACCAATCTTACTCTTCATTTATTAGATAATAATCAAAGAGTAATTGGCATTGATAATTTTCTTACTGGTAATAGACAAAACCTAAATACCTTTAAAAAGAATGATAATTATAAATTACTAGAATTTTATGAAGGTGATCTCTGCGATTTTAATTTTTTAAAGAAAATACTTAGGAAAAAAATTGACTATGTTCTTCATCAAAGTGCCCTAGGTTCTGTTCCTAGATCTCTTAAAGATCCAATAAATTCAAATAAAAATAATGTTGAGGCTACATTAAATTTATTTTTTTTATCTTCAAAAAATAAGAATATTAAAAAAGTAGTTTTTGCCTCTTCTGGCTCAGTTTATGGAGATGTTAAAGGGAGTCAGAAGCAAGAAAATAAAATTGGTATTCAACTTAGCCCTTACGGGGCTTCAAAAAGAATTACAGAAATATATGCAGATACTTTTTCAAAATGTTATAACCTAAAATATGTATCCCTGAGATACTTTAATGTTTTTGGACCTCACCAAAGAAATAACGGTCCTTACCCGACAGTAATATCAGGTTGGATTAAAAGCGCTATCAAAGAAAAAACATTGAGAGTTTTTGGCGATGGAAAACAAACCAGAGATTTTTGCTATGTCGAAGATGTAGTAAATGCAAATATTACATCTGCTATTGATAAAAAAACTATCAACAAAACTATAAATATTTCAGGAGGCAAATCAATTTCATTGAATGATTTAGCAAAAATTTTTAAAAAGTTTTTCAAAAATAGTAGACTTAGAATTGTATATTTTAAAAAGAGGGAAGGAGATATCTTAAATTCAAAAGCCAATCTCTCAAATGCTAAAAAGTTTTTAAATTATAAACCAGAAAATAATTTTGAAAAAAATCTTGAAAAAACTATTAATTGGTATTTAAAATAGAATAATACTTTTTATAATTCTAAAAAATTCTTTTAGATATTTTTTTCTACGTATATTGATTGACTAGGAAATGCGAATGATAAATCTAATTCCTCTACTTTTTTTTTGATAACTAATGCTAATTTTTCTTTTATTTCTAAAAATTTTTGCCAATCATTAGTGGATGTAAAACAATAAATCATTATATCAATTGAACTATCGTTGAACTTATCTAATCTCACGAAAGTCTTATGCTCATCATTTGATATAAAATCATCTTTGGATTTAATATAAATTTCTATAAATTCACATAAATTTTTTATCTGTTCAATAGTAGAGTCATATTGTAGTCCAATAATCCAATTTACTCGTCTATATTTTCTATTGGAGTAATTTAATAAAGGCGCTTCAGCAAAAATATAGTTTGGTATAGTAATTGGAGTTGAGTCAAACTTTCTTATTAATGTAGATCTGAAGCCGATATGTTCGACAGTCCCTTCTGTGTGGCCAGGTACGTTGATTACATCTCCGATATGAAATCTTTTTTCTAATAAAATCATAATTCCTGAAATTAAGTTTTTAAATAAGTCTTGAGCACCAAGAGCAACTGCCACGCCAAATAAACCTAGTCCTGCAATAACAGGACCAATTTTAATACCCCAAACTTCAAGAACAGCCACAGACCCTAAAAAAATAATTAAATATTTAAGTGATCTTATTATCCATAAAACTAAAGCTTTCGATAGTATGTCTTCTAATTTATGAAAAATATTGGAGAAAGGAATTACAGCTTGATGAATCAACCAAAATACAAAAATAGTTGAGAGTGTATTATTAATCTTTTGAAAATATAAACCTAAGGTTGAGTCAACATCGAAGTAAAGGGTAATAACTAAAAAAACTATTACGATAGGTAAGAGTCTTATAGGAGGAATTAAAGAGTCAAATAATTTGTCATCAATAGAGGTTGTTGTTTTTAAAACAAGTAATTTGACTTTATTTACAATAAACTTAGCTATAAGGCCCCTAACGAGCAGAGCTATAATAAAAGAAATTAAAATGAAACCAAGCTCACCAAGACTCAAACCAAATACGCCATTTATAAAAACAGACTGAATTTGAGTAAAAAAATTTTCGAATATGATCATTAAATGTAATTTGGATATTAAATTAAAAAAAAAGCCGCATAAAGCGGCTTTTTAATTTTCTTGTATTTTCTAGATTTACATCATGCCTGGCATACCGCCGCCCATACCGCCCATACCACCCATATCGGGCATTGCAGGGGGTGAAGACTTATCTTCCGGCTTATCAGTAATCATTGCTTCGGTAGTCGTCAATAAAGCAGCAACTGATACGGCATCAATTAAAGCTGTCCTTACAACCTTTGTAGGATCAACAATACCAGCCTTGACTAAGTCACAAAATTTACCTGACTGGGCGTCAAAACCAAAAGAATTATCTTTGCTCTCTAAGATTTTACCCGCAATAACAGCTCCATCATGTCCTGAATTTTGTGCTATTTGTTTGAGGGGGGCGGAAAGAGCTTTTCTTACAATATCAACACCGTACCTTTGGTCATCATTCTCAACTTTTAAGTTTTTAAGAACATTAGTTGCGTATAAAAGAGCAGTTCCACCGCCAGGTAGGATACCTTCTTCAACTGCAGCTCTTGTTGCATGCATTGCATCTTCTACACGGTCTTTCTTTTCTTTCACTTCAACTTCAGAGGCACCGCC
>MDTG01126490.1_pt1 | contig 11945 bp, 10 predicted proteins | sample 811421 | NCBI WGS metagenome assembly MDTG01 (sample SAMN05326645, study PRJNA326480) | marine metagenome | isolation source: seawater | place: Pacific Ocean: South East | collected 2011 | reverse complement strand
TTCGGTATGGCGTTTCCAAAAAACCAAAGGCGTTGACTCTAGCATACGTACTCAGAGATGATATCAAACCTATATTGGGACCTTCGGGTGTTTCTATCGGACAAATACGACCGTAGTGAGTATAATGAACGTCTCTTACCTCAAATCCCGCTCGGTCCCTACTCAGGCCTCCCGGACCCAAAGCGCTCAACCGCCGCTTGTGCGTCAATTCATCTAAGGGATTTGTTTGCTGCATGAATTGAGATAACTGACTAGAGCCGAAAAATGACTGAATGACGGTCGATACGGTGCGCGCATTCACCAAATCATGCGGAGTCACCTTATTCTCCTCATCACGCAACCCCATACGCTCTCGTATTGTCCGAGCCATCCGAGTGAGACCGATACTAAATTGATTGGCTAATAATTCTCCAACCAAACGAACGCGACGATTACCAAGATGATCAATGTCGTCAGTATTCCCCTGACCTACGCGGAGACCCGTGAGATAACGAATTATGGTCAAGAAATCTTCCAGATACAACACCGTACTTTCAAATGGAATCCCCACATCTAATCTGCGATTTATGCGATAACGACCAACATCGCCCAAATTATAACGTTTAGCCTTGAAGAAAAGACGCTCTAACAGTCCGCGAGCCGTCTCGATATTTGGAGGGTCACCTGGGCGAAGCAGATTATAAACTCGTGTCAATGCATCCTCTTCGTCCGTGCTTGGATCCTTGTTTAAGGTATTCTCCATGATTCCTGGATCAGTACCCTCTGGAGCCTTCAAAACCTGAACTTTCTTTATTTTTGCTTCTTTCAGAGATTCCAAAACAGACTCGGTTATTTCATCGAACATCTCGATAACGATTTCACCTGTTTTTTTATCTACCAAGTCCTTTCCAGAATAATGCCGCCCTATTAGCTCTTCATCTACGGGCAATTCTTTCTCTTCATCGTCTCGAAAAAGACTTAGTACCTCACCATTTTTTGAAAAACCCAACGCCTTGAGCAATAGGGAAACCGGCAATTTTCGACGACGGTCGATATGCACATACATAATGTCATTTATGTCTAAACTAAATTCTAACCAAGGCCCCTTGGCTGGGAGGATTCTTGCCGAATAAAGATCCTTACCGTTCGGATGCACGGTCTCATCAAAAAACACGCCAGGCGAACGGTGTAATTGACTCACTACAACTCTCTCAGCTCCATTGACAATAAACGTGCCCTGATCAGTCATGAGAGGAAGCTCTCCGAGAAAAACAGCTTGCTCAACGATGTCCTTTATGGGCTTATCATCAAGATCTTTATCGCGAGTGACTAAACGGAGCTTTGCTCTCAATGGTGCGGCATAAGTCATCCCACGTTCCCTGCACTCTTCCTGACTATAGCGCGGATTTCCTATCGAGTAATCCACATAATCCAACGTATGTACACCCTGAGCATCAGACACAGGGAAAACGCTCTCAAAGACAAGATGCAGTCCTCTGCGCCGACGTTCACTTGGCGAAGCTTCGACTTGCAAAAAGTCTTCAAAGGAGTCAATCTGAACCGATAACAAATTCGGCATATCAACCACTTCTTTGATCTTGCCAAAAGAGCGCCTATCTATGCTACCATCCTTCTTGGCCAAAATCCAAGCTCCTCTTGTAGGTTTTGTAGGTAAAGCTCAAGACAAACAACTTTCTACCACCTCACAAATACATTTGCAGGGTAGGTGTAGCATGAGCCCTCGACAGGCACACAGCCCATCCTGAAGCTAAGGGAAATCCTAATTTTTCATCTCTCTATGCGAAGCCGGAAAAGTCGTTGATACTATTTGACTTCTACAGACGCACCAGCCTCTTCCAAGCTTTTCTTCAACTCATCGGCCTCGTCTTTGCTAACTCCTTCTTTGACCGGCTTCGGAGCTTCATCAACCAATGCTTTGGCTTCTTTTAAGCCTAATCCAGTTATCTCACGGACAACTTTTATTACTTGAATCTTTTTATCACCAGCACCAGCCAACACCACGTCGAAGGAATCTTTTTCTTCTGCAGCAGATTCACCACCACCACCACCACCACCAGCCATCATAACAGGAGCGGCAGCAGAGACACCAAATTTATCTTCAAGCGCCTTTACGAGTTCCGCCAATTCGAGAACCGTCAACCCACCAATTGTCTCGATAATTTCTGCAACTTTTTCACTTGCAACTGTTTCACTTGCAACTGTTTCTTCACTCATTTGCTGTGTCCTCCTAAGGATATTTCTTCAAAATTGACAGTATTTTTATCTTTTTAGATTGGAACTATTCGTTACCACTTGACTTCTCTTTTTCCTCTATAGCAGCAATTACGCCGACAAGATTGCGAAGCAGCCCGTTCAGTACGCCTGCAAACCCATATAATGGACTCTGAACACTACCGAGGACCTTGGCGATAAGCTCTTCTCTGGATGGAAGCTTTGAAAGAGCCTCTATCTCTTCCGAGGACAGCAACTTACCATCGGCAAAACCTGATTTAATTGAAAACTGACCTTCTTCATCAGCCAATTCTTGCAGTATCTTCGCTGGAGCAATAAGGTCTTCATGAGAGATAGCAATAGCGGTCGGACCGCTTAGATAAGCATCCAAGCCCTCGAGTCCTGCTGCTTTGGCGGCTCTTTTCGCAAGCCGGTTTTTAACAACTTGGTAACCAATATCTGCATCTCTGAGTTTATTGCGTAGTTCCGTTACCCTCGCAACGTCAACACCTGTAAAATCAGCTAAATATATGGCCTTTGCGTCGACTAAAGCGGCCGTTAGCTCTTCTACCTTTTCAGTTTTTTCTGTAGTTGGCATTCTGCTCCTCGTTATTTCAATCTGGTTACCGCTAAGCCGCCAGAAGTGCTCGGTCTATCTTTATACTAGGCCCCATAGCAGCGGACACGACACATTTTCGGACGAACTGTCCTTTTGCAGAAGCTGGCTTCGCACGCAATATTGCATCCGCGAAGGCTCGCGCATTCTCTACTAACGCGTCTGACTCAAAGGACATTTTGCCAATGGGAGCCTGTGCGTTATTACCTGACTTACTATCAGCTCTGTACTCGACTCGTCCAGCCTTCGCTTCGGTAACGGCCTTCTCAACTTCACGCGTAACTGTGCCAGTTTTCGGGTTTGGCATAAGTCCTCGCGGACCAAGAACACGCCCAAGCTTACCAACTTGTCCCATCATGTCCGGCGATGCGATAACCAGATCAAAGTCTAACCAGCCTCCTTCGATTTTCGCAACAAGCTCCGCACCTCCAACAATATCTGCACCAGCGTCTTCGGCCACTTTAACCAACGGGCCCTGAGTCACAACCAGTACACGGACATCTTTACCTGTACCATTTGGCAACATGACTGTTCCACGTAAAATCTGATCTGCCTGACGGCCATCAATACCTAGATTCATAGTTATATGAACCGTCTCATCGTATTTTTTTTTAGGAAAGCCCTTTAACATTTCAATAGCATTTTCCCAGGAATAAACTGCATCTCTATCAAATGAATCGACAGCTTGTTCGTATTTTTTTCCTCTGCCCATCGCTTTTAATCCTCTTCCTTAATTCAACTATTCAACCAGTAAACCCATGCTACGAGCCGTACCAGCAATCATTGACATTGCAGACTCGATAGATGCCGCATTAAGATCTGGCATTTTCAATTCCGCAATCTCTCGCACCTGATCGGTAGAAACTGTCCCAACTTTATCCCGATTAGGGACACCGGAACCTTTAGAAAGTTTCGCAGCTTTTAAGAGCAAAACCGCCGCTGGTGGCGTTTTCGTTATAAAACTAAAACTTCGGTCAGCATAAACCGTGATTACTACTGGGATCACCAAACCTGACTGCTCTTGAGTTTCTGCGTTGAACGCCTTGCAGAATTCCATTATGTTGACACCATGTTGACCCAAAGCGGGTCCTACCGGAGGCGTTGGAGTAGCTTGGCCCGCCGGAATCTGTAGCTTAATCTGTCCAATTTCCTTCTTCGCCATTTGACGAAAACCCCTTTTTGTAAGATTACTGTTAGATCAATTGCCGTCTTCGGCTGGACCTACCTGTAAAACATCTAACTCTACTGCAGTGCCTCTACCGAAAATGCTGATCATTATCTTCAAACGACGCTTCTCTGGCAAAACTTCCTCGACAGTACCTACAAAATCTTTGAAAGCACCATCGTTAACTTTAACATGCTCACCTACAACAAAAGGAATCTCAACCACTTCCTGGTCTTTTCTTCTGTCGATGTGACCCAGAATGTGGTCGATCTCTTCTTGCCGTAACGGCGCAGGTCGCCGAGCAGGCCCTACAAAATTTGTTACACCCGGTACATTAGTAACAGCATGCCAAGCATCTTTCGACATTTCCATTTCAATTAAAACGTAACTCGGAAGGAACCTTTTCTTCGTTACTCTCTTTTTACCAGCCCGAAGTTCCACGACCTCCTCAGTGGGCACAACCACCTGCTCTATCGCCCCCTCAGCCACACTCTCCTCGACTAGCAAATCTAAATGTGCCTTCACCTTATTTTCGTGCCCGGAGTAAGTATGCAGGGCGTACCAGCATTTTGCCATGTCTATACACCAATCCTAACCAAGTAGAACACTCCTGACAAAAGAAACCACAAGATCAAAGAGTCCTACAATCACAGCGAACCCTACTGAGAAAAGAAGCACGACATTAGTAGAATTAATCAGAGAATCCCGAGAAGGCCAACTAACCTTTCCAAATTCTGCTCTGACCTCAGTCACAAAAGTTGATATTTTTAACCACATTAATTTTTTACCCGCAACATTTTTTACCTACTATGCACCGATTTTACCTACTATACACCGAAACTGGCAGGGCCGGCAGGACTTGAACCTGCAACCGCCGGTTTTGGAGACCGGAGCTCTACCAATTGAGCTACGACCCTACCCTAATCTACCGGGTCTCTTTGTGTTGACAATGCTTGCGACAAAACCGACAGTATTTCTTGTATTCCACGCGACTTGGTTGCGTCCGCCGATTTTTCGTCGCAGTGTAATTACGCCGACTGCAACTTTCGCATTCTAATGTAATCTGCTCTCTTGGCATTCCGTATTCCTACCCGTGAGTTTACCGAAAATAACGCAAATTCTGGAGCCGATGACCAGATTTGAACTGGTGACCTCATCCTTACCAAGGATGCGCTCTACCAACTGAGCTACACCGGCCCCCTTTTTCCAAAAAATGGAGCGGGAGACGGGGCTCGAACCCGCGACATCCAGCTTGGAAGGCTGGCGCTCTACCAATTGAGCTACTCCCGCCCACGTGCTCGTGATTCACAATTAAACTATAAAAGTATAAATCTACTGCTTATAACTACAACTGTCAAGACTGGACCACAGCGGAATTGAAACTCATTGCTGACGCGAAAACAACCCCTGAATTACACTTACACTTTGACATGCAACCCTTACGTCTGTCGCAATCTGCTTTTTTAATAGAGAGCCGTGTAGGAAGCCGTGAGAAATTAAAAACTTGAAAGTCGAGAAAAAACTTGCTGATTCAGAAAGGTAAAAGAAAACCGTAATATTATCGCCTTATGCTGATTATCCTGTAATTTAGCACACCAGCTGGAACCTTTATATCAACTTCTTCTCCTTCTGCGTGGCCCAGTAGTCCCTTTCCTATGGGAGAGGTAGTCGAAATTTTTCCTGCCTCGAAATCTGCTTCTTCGGGAGCGACTAAGGTGTAGACTATTTGCTTCTCAGTTTTCACGTCCACTAACTCAACTGTTGCACCAATGTAAACCTTGTCTTCAGGAATGGACTCATTCTCAAGTAGCGTAGCACGACTCAACGTATCTTCGAGCTTGTTAATACGCTGTTCGAGGAACATTAGCCTTTCTTTTGCAGCGGTATATTCAGCATTTTCCGACAAATCTCCAAACTCGCGTGCCCTCTGAAGCGATTCACGCACAGTCGGACGCTCTTTTTCCTTGAGTTCTTTCAATTCATCTTTGAGCTTTTCCAACCCATCTCTGGATAGATAAACTTCACTCATACGATTCCTCACCTACAATGAATGACTAATAGAAAAGCGGAAGCGATCACCGCTCCCGCAAAAAATAATATATTTACTCAGAGTATACGTCATAGCTTAGCGGAATGCAACATCTTTGGAAGCTCGAATCTGTCTACAGGTCCATCCTCGATACCATAGTGTCTGATTTATGAAGTATGCATACTTCCAAAACTTTCTAAAGTCTGTATATTTAAAATGTCGCGTAAATCTCTATGTCTAAATAATTGTCCCCAAAACGCATTGTTCGACGCAAAACCGCAAGAAAACTCAATTTTATTTGCCACGAAAACAACAGATCAATTAGTTATGGATAGAAAGTCACTTTTGTAGTTACAGCCTTTGTCAAAGCCAACGAACTAAATGTTTTTTTATTAAAATCAACTAAGGGACTACACGAATACAGAACACGCTCTGACAAACAAAATGATCCCGGTCACAATAGAGGACATAGATATAATTCTTTCCGTAACATGTCGTTCAAGATTAAAAGGCACCTACTCATAATTAATTAAGGTATACTGATCCTTAGACATAGGATCTCTTTTTGAACGCTTCAAGCAACTTAAGAAAAATCAAACAAACCGTTGGCATTTTTCATTCGGAGTCACAAAAAAAATGAGTAATACCCAAAAAATGCTTCACAAATTACTTTCAGCAAATGGTGCAAAATGGATCAATCGTGGATTTAATGCTAATACAGAGGTAGTAAAGGACTTTGGTGACACAACGCGCGAGACAGATGCTATCCTAAATTCCTCGGCTATTCTTCACTGCAGCCATTGGGGCCGCCTCTCTATTACCGGAAAAGATCATCTAAATTTTCTCCAACGCATGAGTACAAACGACATTGAATCCCTTGAAAATGGAAGGGGGATCGAATCAGTTTTTACTGAGGCCAAAGGTAGAGTGATTGATCTCGCTACCTTCTATCACCAAGCAGAAACGACTCTTTGTATCGTTAGTCCAGATTCCTCAAAAGAGCTATGTGATTGGTTGAGTAAATATACCTTCTCTGAAGAAATGACAATAACAAACATCGAGACACAGAGTGAAATGATCGAACTTTGGGGTCCAGAAACAAAAGATGTGATTTATTCAACTTTTAATATTAACATCGAAAAATTATCGCCTCATCAACTCGTAAACTCACCCAAGATCCCGAGAGATACTTGGTTTTGCATACGACCTTCCGCTCAATACAATGGTGTAAGGCTTATAGTAAAAAAAGAAGATGTTTGTTACTTCTGGGAGCAATTATTGGAATCAGGAGCCATACCTGCAGGAGAAACGTCAAAAAACAGTGCGCGAATAGAATTGGGGATTCCTGCCAAACCCAACGAACTAAACAAAAATCATAATCCCTGGGAAGCCAGTTTAGGATCTGCAGTAAGCTTAGAAAAGGGATGTTATATAGGACAAGAAATCATCGCACGTCTTGAGGCTTACGACAAAATAAAGAAAACTCTGAGAGGAGTTTTGTTTAAGGGAAAAACAAAACCACCACTGGGGGCTAAACTTAAAGCTGAAGGCAAATACGCGGGCACAATAACTTCAATCAGTTCGTCGAACAGAGCAGGAATAATTGCTTTAGCATATATCTCAAAAGGTTACTGTCAACATGGAACAAAGATATTTACCGAACTTGGAAATATTGAAGGTGAAATTGTGACACTTCCTTTTACGCCCACAGACATATTGAAAAATGGCAAACGGTTTTCCGAAGCAACAGAGACCAATCAAAGTGACCAACCAAAAAATTGAGCAACCGGAAAGTTTTCGATCCTCGCACTATTCGGGCCACCCGCCAAAAATTTTCCAATTTTCTGATGGAGTCAAAACTAACGGCTGACTCTATCAGAAAATTAACCGGAACAAACACCTACCTATACGACTGTACCGATATGCAGATCAAGATCTCATTTTTTTAAAAACAGCTCTTTAATAGCATATGATTTTTGATTCCTAATGCTATTATCGGTCAGGGCCCACTACCTTTTTTATTTTTTGCATTCACTATAGTTTCCCTCGTGTATTCAGTTACTCATGTAAAGATTTTTGAAATAAACCGACGCTATAAAATTCGTAAGATGCCGCCTTGTCTGGAAAATCTACAACATGAACAGTAAATCGGGAAGGAACACCTGTATCCGTCATTTCCTCAGCAAAAAAACGGCTATAAGCTTCAGAATATTCTTTATAAATTCGTTGCTGCTCTTCATGAAAGCGAACTGGTTCGACTATGGGATTTATATCTTTGGGCTGTGCACCAAAAGCATGAACTTCCAAAAAATCTATCTGTGAGATTGATTCACAGATCTTTGCTTCTTGAAGCCACTTCTCCCATGACCTAAAAACCATTTCTACTTCTTTTATCGGTTGCATCCTTACTAAATCATCTCTATTTAAAACGCCCTGCGCCGAGTACCCGCCGGTTAGACCTGCGAAATATATCTTCAAATCTCCATCTCCGATATCTTCGGTGACCAACGCAGATAATGTTGGACGATCTCCTCCGTAATAATAGGTTACTCGACCTCTTTGCTTGACATTAAATGCCATCTTGCAATCCCCTTAAAATAAGAACTTATGATAGTTGACTAAATCTACTCTAGAACTTCTACTAATACTTCCGCCCAGTGTCTAGCTCGGCGCTTAGTAAAATCAGCGATTTGATGACGACACGATGTCCCAACCGCAACGACCTCATCTGTATCTTTAATTTCCTCAATGACATCAAAAAGCCTGTTTTGACCCACAGCTTGTGAGACCTCATAATGTTCCTTTTCATAACCAAAACTTCCCGCCATTCCACAACAACCTGAAGGGATCTCCTGAACATCGAAATTTTTCGGCATGCGCAAAACTTCTAACGTAGATTCTGTCCCAATCAGAGCCTTTTGATGGCAATGCCCATGCAACCAAATTTTTCGATTTTCCGTAGAAAAATTTAAATCTAACTCTCCCTCTCGGGCTTTTAAAGCTAGGAATTCCTCAAGCATATAGACATTCTCCGATACGCGTTCCACGTCTCCATCCTTCAGCAAATCTAGATAATCATCAGCGAAACTCAGAATACAGCTTGGCTCAATCCCAACAATCGGAATCTCTTTTTCGGCGTAGGGCAGTAATGCCTCGACATTTATACGCGCATTTTCTTTTGCCTGCTTTAAAAAACCCTTTGATATTAACGGCCTACCGCAACAAACTTTCTTCTTTTCCAAAATAACATTATAGCCCGCAGATTCAAGAATTTTAGTAGCAGCAATGGCTATATTAGGCTCTTCATACTCTGAGAAAGTATCGTTAAACAAAACGATACTCCCTTTGTTATTTTTAGGCGAAATATGATTTCGAAACCATTTTGAAAAAGTGTTTGACGTAAACTGTGGGAGTTTGCGTCGTTTATCAATACCCAGAAACCGGTCTAACAACCAACGATTCATTCGATTTTCTGCTATCCAATTTGAAATTGGAGCAAAAATAGACGCTATCTTTGCTAAAACTCCAATGTATCCGAAAAGATAGGACCGAATCGGATAGCCGTGCTCTCCATAATATTGAGCCAAATATTCATATTTTATTTTGGCCATATCTACATTTGAAGGGCATTCTGACTTACAAGCTTTGCATTCTAAGCATAAATCCATCGCTTGGTAAACTGTCTCATTTTGTAGGCCTCCTTCTATGCCTCCGCTCAATGCAGCCCTCAAAACATTTGCTCGGCCTCTTGTAGAATGCTCCTCTTCAAGCGTTGCCATATAAGACGGACACATCGTACCTACTAATTTCTTCCGACATTGACCTACTCCGGAACAAAGTTCGACTGCCTCTTGAAATCCCCCTTCTGAATCAAATGTGAAGAAGGTTTCTAAGCTATTTTTTTGATATGCAGAATCGTAACGTAGATTCTCATCCATTTTCGGAGCATGGACAATCTTACCGGGATTCATCAAGAAGTTGGGATCGAAAGCCTCTTTTGTCTGCTCGAACGATCGCAATATCTGCTTTCCGAACATTTTGGGTATCCATTCACTTCTAGCAAGACCATCCCCATGTTCTGCAGACATTGCTCCGCCATACTCAAGTGCCATATCACTCAATTCTTCTTCCAGAGCTCGCAAAATCTTTATTCCTTTAGGATCTTTCAAATTCAAAACCGGTCTAATATGAAGGACACCAACGCTACAGTGACCATAGTAAGTTGCCTCGACTCCATGAGACAACATAGATCGCTGCACACGTCTAACAAATTCCGGTAAATATTTTGTAGGGATGCATATATCCTCAACCCCAGAAGTAGGTTTTGCGTCTCCTTTCATACCCATCAGCAAACCTAGTCCAGCTTTCCTTACAGCCCACATATTTGCCTGATCTGCCGTAGATATTGCACGGACGTTGGCGTATCCCAATCCCTTTAGCCTCATTCGGTCTTCTAAAACATCCATTTTCCTTTCAAGGTCCTCCGTAGATTCAGCATAGTATTCTACAAACAGGATCGCTTCTGGATCGCCACGTAAAAACCTCCTGCGAGGAGCATGTTCTATGGACTCTTTAGTCAAATCCAGTAACAATTTATCGGTCAATTCTACCGAGGCGGGATCTGTCTGAAGGATCTCGATGTTAGCTTCGAGAGATTGAATCAAATCATCGAAATGGACTGCGACTAATCCCCTACAATTAGGCAAAGGAACCAGATTCAATTTTGCTGCGACAACTGAACACAGAGTGCCCTCCGAGCCAACGACAAGGTTGCACAAATTCAAAACGTCTGTATCCAAAAAAGCATCCAAATTGTAGCCTGAGACCCTTCGCATCACTTGTGGAAAACGCGTTCTAATCTCTTCTTTGTTTTCCTCAAGTATATGACTCACCCTACGATAAATTTGTCCCTCGAGATTAGCTTGTGATGCCTTTTTCCGATAAGACTCTTTATCAAGAGCGACCATCTCTGTCAGCTGGCCATCTGCGAGAACTACTTTCAACTCGTCGACATGATCAATCGTTTTACCATAAATTATAGATCGAGCTCCGCAAGAATTATTGCCTATCATTCCTCCGATATTAGCACGACTACTCGTCGACACATCCGGTCCAAAAAGTAACCCGTGTGGGCGTAAAAAATCGTTCAGCTCATCTAATACAACGCCAGGTTGTACCCATACCCAACGCTCTTCCGCATTGAGCTCTCCGATTTGGTTCATATATTTGGAAAAATCCACATGTATTGATGAACCAACCGACTGACCTGCCAAACTAGTTCCTCCACCGCGAGGTAAAATCGAAACATTGTTTTCAAGTGCCCAAAGCGTCAGAGAAACGACGTCTTCTTCATCTCGCGGCAACACTACACCAATGGGTTCCATTTCATAAATACTTGCATCGGTTCGATAAAGAACACGTGCAGATTCATCAAAACGAACCTCACCTTTAATTCGTTCTCTTAGCAAAGCTGCTTTATTTTCGTCGACCACTGAGAGTTTAATCCTGTGAAAATACGGTAGTTATGATATTGCCCGAGTAGATATTTTTAAAATGTAGACCCCTTATAATTTGACGTCAAATCGTGTTAGAAAATAACTTTTTCTTAGATAAATACATATCATTTGAATAAAAATTCGATTCTTAAGTTCAAATCTCAAATAATACGCGCAATCTAATACCCATTTAAAAAATTTTCGGTTCAAACGTTTCTGAATTTTCCCTGATTTTATAATTTCTCGTTACCGAAAACAGATAATTAGTTAAAAGTGCTACAATATGTAGTTGACAGCTCGCTGCAACCACAATATATTGACCCTCACATCCATATGGTAGCGCGCAAAGCGCGTATAAGGGGGGGCTTCTGGGACTAGGGGAGATCACGGAGGCCTCCACTTTAAAACTGTTTAGCTTATTTACCTAAT
>MDTG01198443.1_pt1 | contig 11946 bp, 12 predicted proteins | sample 811421 | NCBI WGS metagenome assembly MDTG01 (sample SAMN05326645, study PRJNA326480) | marine metagenome | isolation source: seawater | place: Pacific Ocean: South East | collected 2011 | reverse complement strand
CTCAGGACGAATCTGATTCAGGAGTGATGTATGAATATTTTTGCGATGAGCTAGGAGAAGAAATCTACTATGATTCATCTGAGGAGTGCGAAGCAAACTGTGCAGATGGGTGCTGGATGACGGAATCTGAAGATGAAGGACTACCAGAATGCTTTAATGATTGCTCAGGATACAATGAACTACTAGCATGCGCAGACGGTAGCTGTGGATGGAATAGCTACTGCACGTATATATCAAGCTGGAACGGGGACAGCTGTTCATCAGACTGTGATGGAGAAGATGCGGAGATACTTTCAGTGATGGGTCCTATGTGTGATCAATGTTTAGCTGCAGATAATTGCGAAGAAATGTTTGGCAGTGATGGCAATGGAGATATGAATATGGATGTAGATGTGCCTGATTGCGCAATGAGTTGTACCATAGAGCTAGCTTTTCTAGGAGATACAAGTGGAGATTCTGAAGAAATTAATTTTACAGATGCTCAATGTGACTGGATTGATGCTCAATCAACAGATCAAGCATGCTCTAATGATTGCAATGAGCAAGATCAAGCCGCATGGTCAACATATCTAACACTGATGTATGCACTTGGCTGTTCTTCTGATTCAAGTGGGGAATAATTATATTTATTAAAGATTAGAAAAAGGGTGGGCTCTATGCCTGCCCTTTTTTATTTTTACTCTTTTTTGCCATTCGTTTATTAATATCTAGCTCCATCTTTCTCATCCTCAAGCTTTCAGGAGTGACTTCCAAAAGTTCATCTTCAGCAATAAATTCAATACATTGGTCGAGTGAAAGGTTTTGAGGTGGTCGCAATACAACAGTAGAATCTTTTGTTGCTGAACGTACATTCGTTAATTTTTTTTCTCGCACAATATTAACATCTAAGTCACCTGTACGATTTCGCTCACCTATAACCATACCCTTATATACTTCAGTATTAATATTAACAAAGAGTTCTCCTCGATCAGCCATAGCTAAACTTGCATAAGGAGTAACCTTACCAGATCTATCCGCAATAATGACACCATTATTACGTTGTGGAATCTCTCCAAACCATGGAGCATATGAATCAAATAAAGTATTCATGATTCCAGAACCTTTAGTGTCCGTTAAAAATTCACTCCTAAATCCAATCAATCCTCTAGATGGAATTTTAAAATCAAGCATCACTCTTCCATGCCCATTATTCTGAAGGTTAACCATACGACCTTTTCGCTTTGCTAATTTTTCAGTAATAACGCCTACGTGATCTTCATTTAAGTCTAAAAATAAATTTTCAACAGGCTCTAAGACCTTACCCTCTTCTTCCTTGGTGATAACATGGGGTTTAGAAACCATAAACTCATACCCTTCTCTCCTCATTGTCTCAATAAGGATTGCCATTTGTAGCTCCCCTCTTCCGCATACCTCAAAGATATCCGTTTGATTGGTATCTTTAACTCTCAAGGAAACATTCCCTAAAATTTCTTTCTGTAATCGCTCACGTATATTTCGAGAAGTTAGAAATTTCCCTTCTTTGCCTGCAAAAGGACCATTATTAACATGAAAAAACATAGATACCGTAGGCTCGTCTATTTCAATCCTCGGCAAAGGCTCTGGATTTTCATTGCATGCAATCGTATCTCCAATCTTAATATTTTCAATTCCCGCTAAAGCAATAATATCTCCTGCCTCAAGCTTATCAACTTTTACTTTTTTTAAACCATCAAAAGTATAACAGGCAGATAGCTTCTTATTATGATGAATTTTATCTGCAGCACATAATGCATACTGTTTATTTAGTTCGATATCTCCATTATTTAGGCGTCCTATCGATATTTGACCAACATATGAATCGTAACCTATATTGTTAATTAAAAATTGAGTAGACTGATTCTGATCTACATCAGGCCCAGAAAAGGTATTGATAATTAATTCAAACAAAGGCTCTAAATCTGTAGAGCTATCACCTATTTCATTATGAGCAACTCCATCTTTTGCATTTGTATATATGATAGGAAAGTCAATTTGTTCATCATTAGCATCTAGGTCTATAAATAAATCATAGACCTCATTAACCACTTCCTCAACCCTAGCATCTGATCTATCAATTTTATTAATAACTAAAATGACAGGAAGATTTTTTAGCAATGCTTTATGAAGCACAAATCGGGTCTGGGGCAAGGGGCCCTCACTAGAATCAACCAGTAGAAGCACACCATCCACCAAATTAAGGCTACGCTCTACCTCACCTCCAAAATCAGCGTGACCTGGAGTATCCACAATATTAATCTTAATATCTTTATATAAAATTGCCGTATTCTTTGCGGTTATGGTAATTCCTCTTTCTTTCTCAAGATCCATTGAATCCATAATCCTATCTGAAATAGTTTGGTGACTTTGAAAAGTTCCACTTTGATGTAGCAAACCATCAACCAAAGTTGTTTTACCATGATCAACATGGGCAATAATTGCGATATTTCTAAAATTGTCTTTCTTCATAAGCGCTTAACTTACAAAATAAAAAAGGGCTTATTCTAAAATATTATTTTGAGTGGAATGAATTAGATTATTTGAACTATTCACCAATGACAATATTAACAATCAGTATAATATCCAAAATGTCAACTAATCCATCTGAATTAACATCTGCAAAACTATCGTAGTTAGAGGAAAGAATTAGATTGACCCCTTCAACAATATCTAATACATTAATTTCAGAATCTTGATTAACATCTCCAGCCTGAACTGCGTCTAGCTGATTATACAGAAAATTGAAGGACCTTTCTAAAATCTGATTGTAGTACGCATTAGGCCCTCCAACCCATGCACCATTTAAAGATCCCCAGTATTCATGGCCTTCACCCTCTTCAATATAAAGTTCGGTATTTATATTAAGTGAACTCAATCGATTGTAGATTTGATTTGAGCCATAAACTAAAGGTAAGGCAATATTGACGGTAAAAGGTAGTCCTTGATCGTACGGTACAACCAAATCTAAAGTTCCATGAAACATAATGGCCGGGATATTGTCTTCTTGATTTATCCAGTCTAGGTCTCCAATAGCACCCCAGCAGCTAACCAGTGCATCAGGTCTGCTACTATGGTCATAATTATTGCCTTCACAATTAATACATCCTAAATCAGGGTCATTTCCGCTACCATAGGTTGATTCAGGCCTTTCAGTATCATCAGAGTAGGATAGATGCAATCCTATAAAAGAACCAGCACTTGACCCCCAGATAAATATTTTATCAGGATCAATATTCAACTCTTCATGATATTCACGTAAATACCTAACGATAGCACCCGCATCTTGAACCCCTCTATAAACTGCTCTCTCGCCGCTATATGTGCTCACAATATTTAAGCCAAGCCTATAATTGGCACTTATACCTACATATCCTCTTTTGGCAGCATCACTTGCAAGGGAGACCATATCACCAGACTCATTGCTTCCTGAAAAAAATGATCCCGGATGTAGAAAAATAATAACAGGTCTTTGTGGCTCGACATCTCCCACAGGCTCATAAATATCCATATCTAGGTCAACATCAACCGTGTTCCACTCAAAAAGAAAAATGAAAGGTAGGTCAGGAGCATTGCCATATACTACATTCTCAGTTACAGATATCTCGTCAAAAACCTCATCAATATAACGAGTTTGTGAAATCATAATTGCTAACAGATTTAGTATAATGAATAAGTAGCACTTCATTTTGACAATTTACACAATAAATAAACTTGTTATCATAAAAAATTCTAATTTCAAATATATCTAAGTATTAGAAGTGTGAAGTAAGGAACAATATTAAATATAATTACAATCATTTTATAGCATAATAAAACAGTATAAATTGTCTTTTTAAATTCTTCTTTTGTACCTGAAAAAAGCCACTTATTATTGTTATAGCTAAAATCAGAGCTAATTGCAAATATCATAAATGATACCACAATAATTAAACCATTAATAATAGAACACCATTTAAAAAAATTAATCGCAAAATCTAAATTCATTTATCTGGATTGCCTTATTTTTCCAACCCAGTAACCACCTAGACCAATTATTAATTCAATAGAAGAGAATATAATTAAATTAATTGCAATTCCCGATACAAACCCATAGCTATGAAGCCCTATACTTAAAAGGTTGACACCAAACCAGGCCATTATTACAATAATATTATTAATTACCATGCCAACTGCAAAACCTAATCCCTTCACAATACCCGTTAACCTTAAATGAATCATAAATATTTGCCACATGCAAATCAATAAAGCTCCATTTTCTTTAGGGTCCCAACCCCAAAACCTTCCCCATGATTGATCTGCCCAAATACCTCCAAGTATAGTACCAAATAAAGTGAAAAATAGGGCTAGTATTGTGACGCCAAATGTATTGTTATATATACTTAGCAACTTCTTCCTATTTTTAGGAAATAGAATCAAGTAAAATATATATATGTGCCCCATCAAACCTGCAACTATAGAAGTTCCATATCCAATCGTAATAGTAGTGACATGGGTTGCCAGCCAAAAATTAGAGTTAAGAACAGCAACAAGAACACCTAAAGTATCTCCATCAGAAGCATAACCAAAAGAAACATATTGAAAAATAATCCCAGATAGGGCTGCTGTTAAAGTTCCAAGACCATCTTTCCTAAAGTATTCTAGAATAAGTGCGAGTAAAACTGATATAAAACCAACAAAAATAATGCTTTCATAGATTGTAGATACTGGAGGTCTTCCCATAATTACCATTCTTAGAATAATACCATAAAAATGATATCCTAATCCAATCAGAACTGATAAGAATGATAATTTTCTCAATATATTTGGGGTAAACAATAAGCTAAAGCAAACTAAAATAAATGATATTATATAAAAAACAATACTACTAGTAAACAAATTAGCCTGATTGTACCATGTTTCTCTCTTTAGATTTGAAAGACTTGGGACTTCAGATGACATATCATATAGAGTAGTTTCATAACTAATTATAGACTTGCTCATTCCTGATTGATTACCATTATATCTAGAATTTATATAATCCTCTAAAGATATAAGCAAATCATTGTAATAAGATGTCTTTAATTTTCCAAAACTCACAATTTCCCAAGGGGACATCCATTCACCACCATGATGACTATCTACTGGAGGAACTATTTTTAACATATTTGAGCTTAAGGAACTTGTACTAAGACTCTGGAGTATTTGAATATTTTCAAAAAATGAACTATCTGCTGAGCTCCAGCTTACAGGATCCTGCTCAACAGAAACTATAAAATCTCTCATTTTATCAAGATTGCGCGCAAATTTAAAGAAGCTTACATTTTCTCCATTTTTTACTCCCAACCTTTCTGCAATAATATCATTCGTAATGGGTATGATTGGAGTCAAACATGTAAAGTCTGATTGCAACATTTTAAAATGGATTGCATTAAAATATATCTGAAGTAATTGCTGCTCTACTAAGGTCCTCACTTCTTCGGACTTCTCATCAATCTTTTCAAGCATCTCAATTTTAAGCTCTATTGCTTTTGATATCTGTTTAAAGGTATACTTTCGACCATCAGTCATATCTAGCTCTAACGCATAAATAACTTCTGGATTAAGAATATAGAAAACAGGTATAGATAACACCTTGGGATCACCTACCAAAACTCCAAAAAGCCAGTCAGTGCTAGAAACATCACTATCAGACAAAGTTCGCTTTCCATATATTCTGAGCAATTGATTTTTAGCAAAAGTATCTAAAGGTTTAACTCGTCCTTCTTCTTGAATTGGGATATCTTCAAATGATAAGTTTGAAGAAAAAATAAAACTTGAAAATGATATGATAAAAATAAAAAGTCTTATCATTTTCTTTTCCTCTTTCTTTCAGAAAAAAGAGTTGGAAGTCTTAGTATCATGTGCAATAGGAGCCCCACACTCATTATTATGCTTGATATATAAGGGAATAATCTCCCATAATTTTTAACCACAGATAGTATTGTTGTATCAGAATCAAAATCCTCTATAAAAGACGATTGAAAAAAGGTATAATTTCTATGCCTTAATGGAGCATTCATTTCTATAATCACAGACCTTTTAATATCTTTTTCATGCAAATTAATTTTAGAGCTATAGCTTTTTGCAATATCGGTTCCTGGATGTAATTCTTTTCTAAAATCAACTAACTCTAAGCTAAACGGCAAATAGGTTCTTTCTCTTCTTAATATAAGGGTAAGATCTTTCCCATCAACATTAATTGTCTGAGGAATTGATTGCTCTAAAACTAAAGAATATGTTCCATCAGATAATTCATTCGCATTAGAAATTTTAAAAATAATCCCGCTACGATTCAACTCTCTTTCCTTTTCATTCTCTTTTCGTACTAATGAAAACCTTTGTGCAAAACCTCTATAATTAATAAAATCAGGGTTATCACGTGGAATCACTGAGCAATTCATAAAATAATCTACAATCTCAATACTAAACGGTATTTTTGAACTTTCTATAACTGAACCTTTTTCTAAAACATCATCACTAATAACTGTAAAATTATCATAATCAGGATTCGATGTATCCATAATTACAAATTCTTTATCATATGAATTAAAAATAGAATTCGAAACCTTACCCTCTTTTATTGACATCATGCCTTCTGAGCTAAACCAGGCAGTCAATCCTCCGCCAATTAAAAGCAATAAAACACCACAGTGAATAGTAATAATTCCAATTTTTTTAATCGACCAAAATGATGGCTTTAAAATAAATGCAAAAAGATTAACAAACATAATAAGGAGAGTCAATCTTCCACCAGGAACAGGGATGAACCAAAGCATCAGAAACCAAGAAGAAAAATATTTTTGTTGAGAGTCATACAATCCAATATTAGCCTGAGCTAGTGTACCCACAACAACCAAAATCATCAGCCAAAAAATAGTTGCCAAGAAAAATTTAGGATTAGATAATATTTGAATAATTTTTTGAAATTTCATTTTAGTCTTCAGCCACCTTAAATGATTGACAAAAATCAAAAAAATCTTTTTCAATTATATTAATTCCTATTTTAGAAATAGATAGCTTAACAAAAATTTTATTATTATTAATTGGCATAATAGCACACAAAAAAGCCGTATCAGAACCACTTTTATTAATTAGCTTAAAAATTTTATATGAACCAAGGTTATTAGATTCATTTTGAGCGGATGAATCAATCTCTAGACTTGACTGAGGTGGCAACCCTATCTGCCCCCTCCATCTGTTAACATTTTCCTGATCAGTTCCACTATCTTGACTAAAGACGAAGATTGATAAATCACCATAATCAATTCTTGAAGAATCGTAACCATAATAAGGTACCTGGTAACTTGCCAATCTCATAGATGAGTCGCTATTATATTCAAACCACGATTCAGGAGCCTCCCAAATAACCCCCAATCCAAAAGGAGATTTTTCATCCTGTACTTCTAAAGACTGCTTATAGACTTTATAGCTTCTTATATATTGATCATTATTATTACAGCCTAATAAAAAAATAAATATGATTATGTATTGTTTTGAATTAAATAACATGCTTTAAATTTACAAAATAAAAAAACCTAACAAAAAGGATTGAGTATCCTAAAACAAAGAAAAGGATTCTATGATTTTTCAGGCTTAAGATAGGATAGGTTAACTGCATCAAATGCAATCGCACTAATATTAAACTTATCAAAAAAATCTTCATTTACTAAATTGCCTTCCATCAACATAACAAGTTGCCCTCTTGTTATAGGAAACCACTTAAATCTATCAAGTAAAATAGCTACCAAAATCACTACTAACATAGGTGCAGGAATTTTCCATTTTTTGATTCTAGAAGATTCTGCAATCAAATCTATTATTTCTGACCAATTAAAAGATTTCTTTCCACCTAAATTGTATGTTTTTCCAATTGCTTCTTGCATATTTATCGATTTGACAAAAAAGTCTGCAACATTTCTAACATGTATAGGCGTCAACTTAAATTTTCCAGCATTCAAAGGAGAAAATCCTTTATAAAACAAAGGCGCAGGAATTGGAAGACTCAACATATCTTTTTTAAGCTCAATGCAAAACTCTTTATGTTTTTCTGACTTCGCCTCTCCAAAAATTAAAGATGGGCGAAAAATAGTATAATCTAATTTTGATTTTTTTAAATACTCTTCTGCTTGATATTTGCTAGACTGATAACCTGTGCCATTTTTTTTCACACCGTTAGCACTCATTAAAATAAATCGATTTACTTTTAATTTTTCTGCAACATCAACACAATTTTTAAGACCTTCAAAATGCAATCTTTTAAAAGTAATTCTTTTTTTGGGAAACTCTCGAATAATACCAATATTATAGATAACTGCATCAGCCCCTTCCATTGTTTCTTCTATGGCATCCAAGTCTTCGATATCGCCCAATACTATATTAGTATTTTTCGGAATGGGTAATTTATCTTTTGATTTTTCCCTAATTAGTATTGATGGAGTAAATTCTTTATCTATTAAAGAATCTAAAATATAGGACCCCACAAAACCAGTTGCACCAAATAGAGCTACTTTCATATTTGAGTATTTATAATCATGCTTGAAATTACGAAATAAAAAGGCCTCTTTGAAAGAGGCCTTTTTAAACAATATATATTTAAATACTTTCTACTGATCTTTAGTGTACTGAGTATACTGACAAGTATTAAACGTAGCATCATCGCTATCACCTGAAGTATCAGCTTGAAGTAATTGCGTTGCAGTTGTACTATCTTCATTTAATTGATATTCAAAAGCACTGGTTCCTATGAAAGCAACTAAAGAAGCCGCATAAGCAGGAATCGCAGTTAGGGTAGTTTCACTTGAAGACCAGCTTCCAGAGCAGAAGTTTTCATCTGGGTCTGGCCCATTACAAGATCCAGTGTTAGATGATAAGGCAAATGTACAATCTGAACTAAGTGTCCATTGTGTATTTGTTTCATCTGGTGTTGTTGGGTATTGTGTCCCCGTACAATCACCCGTATCATCTGAAATATATCCAAGTAAAGCTAATGTCCAAGTTCCTGCTAATTCAGCATTACAAGATCCAGATGTACTTGAAACAGAATCATCACCATCACAAGAATACACAAACAGGGCTAATATTATATATTTAAAAAATTTCATTTATTCTCCTTTAGTAATTAAAAATTTAATCAAGATTAAAGCAAATCTACGAGCTATTTTTAACTGAAAACAAACGAAATTAAATTATAATTTTATTAAAGCAGAAGCAATAGAAAGACCTGCTCCGGTACCTACTAAAAAAACTGTGTCATTTTTACTGACTTTTTTTTGCTCAAGAGCCATTGTTAAGGCAAGTGGAAGAGAAGCTGCTACACAATTCCCTGTTTCATTTACAATGTCCATAACTTTATTTTTTTCAAAGCCTCCAAACTTATAATATGCTTTCACACCTTTCCCGGATGCCTGGTGAGGAATCAACAGGTCAATATCAGGCTGGTTCATCTTGTTTCTTTTTAAAACCTTGATAATCATTTCATATACTTTTGGCAATGAATATTTAAAAACCTCTGGACCATCCATTGAAAAAAGATTATCTTCAATTTTAGTTTGTTTGTCTTGTGGGTGGAGGTGAGTTCCTCCTCCTCTAACTTCAGTCAAATGTGCGCCTTTAGGCCAAGAGCTCATATCAAAATCTATAAGTCCACTCTGTCTTTTTGTTGACTCTAAATAAACTGCAGCAGATGCATCACCTAAAAGAGCTGAACTCTCAGGCTCATTATAATTTCTTCCTCTAGACCCTCTATCAGATGATACAATTAATATATTTTTATATGAATTACTCTGAATCAAAGAGCCTGCAACATTAAGAGCAGTAATAAATGAGAGGCACGTAGAGTGCACACTAAATGAAGGAATCCCTTCGTATCCTAGCTCTTTCCGAATAAATACTGAGGTATCAGGTATGGTTTGCTTAGGAACACCTGATGCATTGATAATTAAATCAGGTGCGGGTTTATCTCCAATAGCTTTTTTAGATGCGATAGCACCCATCTCATCTACATCAATATCAGAGATTCTCCTTTGACTAACTCCAGCCCTAGATATAATCCAATCTGGTGTTTTATTAATTTTATCTGAGAGTTCTTCGGCAGTTTCAATACGCGGAGGGAGATAGTATCCCCATCCTGATATTTTAAATTGATATTGCATGCTTAAACTTATTACTAGATATCATTTATTAATAATACCTTTACATAAAATTACACTATAATAAATCGGCAATCTTATCTTTTCTATATGAGAATATTTTATCTAAATCTCTCTTTATATATAGTGAATGAATAATTCTTCCGAAGAAACTAAAAGGAATAGTATATACAACAATATCTTTAATCAAAGTTTCGCTATCACTTATCTTTGTAAACGTATGAGTATGATGCCATAAAGAGTAAGGACCTTTTAATTGCTGATCAATAAATATATTAGGGGGTTCATACTTTGTTATAAGGGTTCTCCACCTAATCGGAAATCCTAGTACCCTAACCGTATAATCAATAAGTGCGCCCTCTTTCATTTCTATAGGTACCGGAGTCAGTATCTTAAACCTCATTTTAGATGGGGTTATCTTGGCTAGATTTTCAGGCTTTGAAAAAAAATCAAAAACATCTGAAATTCCTTTTGAAATCTTTTGCTCTTTTTTAAGGGTATATACTTTCAAAGTTATCTAAAAAATAATTCTAAGGACCTAAAATAACAATATTAACAATTTGGATAATATCAAGAATATCAAGAATTCCATCTTGATTCATATCTGCTAAATCATGAGAGCAAGAGCCATCATCTACATTTGCATTCTCATCAAAATTAATGGCATTCTCATAGGTGCATCCAAAATTTATAAAGGATGAGTACTGACATTCAGAATCATCTCCTTGACCTAAAATATCTGCAATAGGATTGTAGTTAAATGCAATTGGATCTGTGCAATTTGAGCCTACCATACAATGATCCCCCATCCAATAGCACCCATCTTGATTCATACATTCTAATTGGTTTTCAAAATCCATACACTGATCACTCGACTCCATGCAGTGGTCTCCCATCCACATACACCCCTCAACCTCCATACAGGCTAATTGATTCTCTGCAGCATCACAATCATCACACTCATCCCCAAACTGACAAGAATTATCATCAATAACTGCTGAAGCATTATAATTACATGCGCTAGAATCAATACATCCATACATAGAATCTAATAAATTGGGAATATAGGTATACTGAAAATCATACAAGTTAGGCATATCAAACTTATATCTTAGCACCATATTATGATCAATAAAAGCATATGCGGAATAAGTAGTTCCTGCAAACATATTCCATATGTGATGATTAGGATCTCCATCTAAAATTAATGGATTATTTCCATGCTCACCTAATTCAGGATATAGGTTTGCCCAATCCTCACATGAGTAAGGCTCCATCTCATCATTACTATAGTCAAGACTAACTAAAAACTGCACTTCATTATAGCCTTCCAAAAAATCAATTAATTCATCCATCAAACTGATGTAATCATAGCAAGCCGGTCACCAAGTAGCATTCATACTAATTAAAGTTATTTTATAATCTCCTCCATTTAGATCACCATTTAAATCTGAAAAAGAGAAAGAGTCTCCTGTTGAATAATTTCCAGAACCATTACATACAGGGAATAACATATTTTGATCCTCTATAGAAAGTGTGTCACCAACACTGTAAAGCGAACGACTTGTAATTTGATTATCTACAGGGCAAAATGATTGAGAAAACAGTGACGATGTCAGCAGTATAAAAAACAATAGTCTCATGATTTTTTTACTTAAGGTAATAGGATAATGTTAATCAGCTGGATGACATCTAGGATATTAGTAACACCATCACTATTCATGTCAGAAGCGCTATTTTCTTCTCCATCTAATATTACATTAAT
>MDTG01405256.1_pt1 | contig 11947 bp, 9 predicted proteins | sample 811421 | NCBI WGS metagenome assembly MDTG01 (sample SAMN05326645, study PRJNA326480) | marine metagenome | isolation source: seawater | place: Pacific Ocean: South East | collected 2011 | reverse complement strand
CGGACGCCTGCCTCGACGGGAGCCTCGAGGGGCGGCCGCGGCAGGTCGCCCTCGAGCTCCTCGCGAACGTCGGGGATCCCGCGGCGGAGCGGGCGCTGCGGCGCGTGCTGGCCGATCCCTCCGTCGTCGCCGCCGAGGACTACCCGGCCATGCTCCAGCGGACGCTGCTGATCCGCGAGCCGGAGGACGCGACCATCGCCTTCCTCGCCGACCGGGCCGAGGCGCTGGAGGGGGCGTCGGCGCGCTCGGCCTACGTGGCGGCGGGGGGCCTCGTCGGGCACGCGCGGGAGCGGGAGCCGGAGCGGGGCGGCGAGGCGGTGCGGCGCATGGTCGACGCGTTCGACGGGGCCGAGGATCCGCTCGACCGGCGCGCGCTGGTCACGGCGCTCGGGAACGCCGCGGCGAGCGAGGCGCGGGACCGGCTCGTGGAGGCGGCGCGGGACGACGATCGGGCGCTCCGGCTCACGGCCGCGCGGGCGCTCGCGCACCTCTCCGACGAGGAGAGCGCGGGGCAGCTCGCGGACATGGTGGGCGACGGGGATCCGCTGGTGCAGCGCGCGGCGGTGGCTGCGCTCTCGGAGAACCGGCCGACGGCCGAGCAGCTCGGACGGATCGCCCGGAGCGCGGCGACGCTGCCGGAGGGCACGCGCGTGGCGCTGGTGACCCTGGCCGAGCGGCTCGCGCGCCAGCCGGGCACGGAGCGGACGAGCCTGCTCGCGCTCATCGACGCGATCCGTCCGACGCGCCTCCCGGACGACGCGGCCCATCGGCTGATGGCGCTCCGGCGGGATCTCGTGGGCGCCGGCCCGCGCTGAGCGGCTGCCGCGCAGGATCGCTCGGCGTGCGGTGTTCGGCGGGCGTGGGGTTGCTCGGCGGCCGGGCCGAGGCTCGAGCACGAGCACGAGCACGAGCACGAGCACGAGGACGTGGGTGGACGCGGGCGTGGGCCGCAGCGTCGGCGAGGACGTGCCGAGCGAGGCGGCCGGCGGCTGGGAGGGGCCCGCCCTTTGGCGTGCGGGGCTCGGCGCGGTACAGGGAGGGCGATGACGACCCTGGCCCAGATCAGCCGCGACCTGGTGGAGGCGCTCGCGCCGATGGAGTTCGGCGAGCCCGTGACCCACGTCTACAACCCGCTCGAGTACGCGCGGGCCCCGCACGAGGCCTACCTCGAGCGCTTCGGCGCCGGGCCGAAGCAGGTGCTCTTCCTGGGCATGAACCCGGGCCCCTTCGGCATGGCGCAGACGGGCGTGCCCTTCGGCGAGATCGCCCACGTGCGCGAGTGGATGGGCATCGAGGGCGAGGTGGGCAAGCCGCCCGTCGAGCACCCGAAGCGGCCCATCGAGGGCTTCGCCTGCGCGCGCTCCGAGGTGAGCGGGCGGCGCCTCTGGAGCTGGGCGAAGGAGCGCTTCGGGGAGCCGGAGGCGTTCTTCGAGCGCTTCTTCGTGGCGAACTACTGCCCGCTCGTCTTCATGGAGGGGGAGCGCGGCAAGAACCGGGTCCCGGAGAAGCTGCGCAAGGCCGAGCGGGAGCCGCTGCTCGCGACCTGCGATGCGTCGCTGCGCGAGGTCGTCGCCCTGCTCGAGCCCGAGTGGGTAATCGGCGTCGGCAAGTGGCCGCGCGTGCGCGCGGAGAAGGCGCTCGCGGGCGTGGACGTGAAGATCGGCCACGTGCTCCACCCGAGCCCGGCGAACCCGCGCGCGAACAAGGGCTGGGCCCCGCAGGCGGAGAAGGAGCTGGAGGAGCTGGGGATCGCGCTACCCTGACGGACCCGTGCCCGTGCCCGTGCCCCTGCCCGTGCCCGCAGGCCAACGGGCTCTCCCACGAGCCCACGACTCTCGGGCACGACCCGTGCCCCTGCTCCGGCCCGCAGGCCCACGGGCGACGCGCCTCACTCCGCCAGCGTCACGTTCACCCGCCGCCCGTCCACGCTCTCGACCGCCGCCACCGCATGCGGCAGCGCGGCCCGCTCCACGCGCAGCGTCGCCCCGATGAGCGCGCGGCAGTCGTCGCCGTGGTCGCCGTGCACCAGCACCAGCGCCTGCACGGCCGGCTCGGTCCGCGACACGGCCGGATCCGGGCAGAGCCGGAAGTCGTGCGGCTCGCAGCCCCCCCCGTGCTCGACGGCGATCGAGAGCACGTCCCCGTGGAGCTCGGCGCCCATGATCTCCACGGGGTCGCTCTCGGCGTCGTGGCAGCCGGCCTCGACCGGGATCGGACGGGGGCCTTCGACCGAGGTCGGGCTCTCCCCCGTGACCTGCGCCGGGCCGCAGGCCGCGGCGATCGCGAGGGCGCTCCAGAGCGTCGTGGTTCGCATGGCGTCTCGAGACGCACGAGCGGCGTCGAGGGTCTTCATGGTGCCTCGTCCTCTCCGTGTGCGTGGCTCGGCCGCGGTCCCCAGCGGCGCCAGGCGAGCAGGAACACCGGCACGGCGATGGCGAAAGCGATGAAGCCCGGCTCGATCCACGCCGGCCGGAAGGCGCCCACGAAGGCGAGCGCGAAGGCCATGGACGCGAGCCAGGGCCCGCCCTCGTGGAAGGGCGTCAGCGCGAGCCCGCCCATGCCGATGAGCAGCGCGTCGGTCAGGAGGATGCGCGGCCCGTCGGCGCCCGCCGCCAGCGAGGCGAAGCGGTTCAGGGCGCTCACGCCGAGCGTCAGCAGCGCGATCTGCGCGATGCGCCGGTTCACCAGATTCCACGCGCCCCGCCGCCGCCACCAGGCGACGATGGCGAGCATGGCGCCGAAGACCGCCACCCCGACGATGGCGAAGCGGAGCGTCGGCGGCGCGTAGTCCGGGTAGGCGACGCGGAGCGCGACGAAGCCGGCGGTCAGGAGCACCACCGCGGCGCCGAGGAAGGTCAGCGCGCGGCTCCGCTCCCGGGCGCCCACGTGCCGGTCCCGATCGTGCTCGAGCTGCGCGAAGCGAGCGCGCGCCGCCTCCCGCTCGGCCCGCTGCGCCTCCACCTCCGCGAGGAGCGTGGCCGGCGGCGCCTCCATCGCCTCGAGGGCGGCCTGCGCGGCGTCCGGCTGGCCGCGTCCGAGCTCGTAGCGGGCCATCGTCGCCAGGCACTCCTCGAGCCCGTCCTGCGCGACCCGTCCCTCGGGCCAGGCGGCGAGCGACTGCTCGAAGCCGAAGCGCGCCTCGTTGAAGAGCCGCTGCGCCTCGAGGTACGCGAGCCGGCTCGCCTCCTCGTCCTCGCCCGGCTGCGATGCCCGCCGCGTGAGCGCGCGGAGCTCCTCGAGCCGCTCCTCCGCCGTCGCGGCGAGCGCGGCGGCGCTCTGGTGGCTTCGGTAGCGGAGCAGGGCCTCGCGGAAGGCGGCCACGTCCAAGTAGCGGTCCTCGGGGCGCTTCGCGCAGGCGCGGTTGCAGATGCGCGCGAGCTCGTCGGGCACGCCCTCGTCGTAGAGGTGCGGCTCGGCGTCCTTCGCGCGGAGGAGCACGTCGATGAGGTCGCCCTCGCCGTGGCGCGCCTCGCCCGTGAGGATCTGGTGGAGCGTCGCGCCGAGGAGGAACACGTCGCTCCGCGCGTCCGCGCGCCCCTCGAGCATCTCCGGCGCGAGAAAGCAGGGCGTGCCGGCGATGCGATCGGTGGGCGGCTCGTCCACGCGCCGGGCGATGCCCCAGTCGAGCAGATAGACCTCCCCGTAGGCGCCGATCATCACGTTCTCGGGCTTCACGTCCCGGTGGATCACGCCGCGGTCGTGGGCGAAGGCGAGCGCGTTGCAGACCTGGAGGAGGATCTCGAGGTGGCGCTCGAAGGGCGTGTCGCCCGCCTCGAAGAGCGCCTGCCACTCTTGCCCGGTGATCCGCTTCATCACGACCGCCGGGCCCTCCTCGTCGGAGACCACCGCGTGGACGGGGACGATGTTCGGGTGCTCAAGCTGGCCCGTGAGGGTCGCCTCGCGGAGCAGCGTGTCGACGAGGTGCCCGTCGCCGGCGCGCAGCCGCTTGATGGCGACCTCGCGCGGGGGCATGCGCTGCTCGGCCAGGAGCACGACGCCCATGCCGCCCTCGCCGAGCGTGTCGCGGATGCGGAAGTCGCCCGCCGCCGCGTCGCCCTCCTCGGCCTCCTCCGGGCCCGCGCGAACGATGCGCGCCGGGGGCAGCGAGGGCAGGCCGGAGAGGCGCCCCTCGCGGCGGCCGAGCGTCTCACCCGGCGCGCGCGTCGCGTCCACGCCTTGGGCGGCGAGCGTCTCACGCAGCGCGTCGACCTTGGAGCTCGAGCTCACGGCCGCGGATGGTAGCCTTCGAGGCGCATGGAGGGGAGGAACCCGGTTGCCTGGGGCTCGCGGCGCTCGCGGCGCTCTTCGGCTGCGAGGACGACGCGAGCGATCGCGTGCAGGGCGCGGAGCGGGAGGCGCTCGTGCAGCTCCTCGGGGAGGACGGGCTCGCGGAGGTCGTGGCCTTCGACGAAGGGGAGGGCGACCGGCTCGAGCACCTGCAATACGTGGAGCTCCGGGACGGGCACGTGGTGCGCCTCGGGCTGACCCGCGCCGGCCTGACGACGACCGCGCCGCTCGCGGCGCTCTCGCGGCTCGAGCACCTGGTCGTGGAGCACAACGCGCTGACGGCCCTCGAGGGGCTGGCGGCCTTGCCGCGGCTGAAGAGCGTGCGCGCCGGGTACAACGCGATCGCGGACGCGCGGGGGCTCGGGGGCGCGCCGGCCCTCGAGGAGCTCTACCTCCCCTCGAACGAGCTGGACGGCGCCGCGCGCGTCCCCGACCTACCGACGCTGAAGACCCTCGGCCTGAACGGGAACCCGCTCGGCTCGCTCGAGGGGCTACCGAGCTTGCCGGCGCTGGAGCGCCTCACCGTCGCCGGGACCGGCCTCCGGAGCCTGGCCGGGCTCGGGCGGCGCCCGGCGCTGCGCCGGCTCGCGGTCTCGGGGAACGCGCTCACGAGCCTCGCCGGGATCGAGGGCGCGCCGGGGCTCGAGGAGCTGGTCGCGGCTCGGAACGAGATCGTCGACGCGGGCGCCCTCGCGTCGCTGCCGGCGCTCGAGCGCGTGCACCTACAGCACAACGCGCTCCAGGCCGCGCCGCCCGTGCCGGAGGGGGCGCGTCTCGAGCTCGAGGGCAACCCGGTCGGCGACCGCATGGCGCAGGAGGCGGCGGACGCGGAGCGCTGGATCGTCGCGGGCATCGATCTCGGTCCGCCCTCGAGCCCTTGGGTCGAGGCGCTGCCGCCACCGCGCGGGCGGGTCGAGCGCTCCTCGCGTTCCTGCCGGCGCGAGCTCACGGACGTGGACTGCCGCTTCACGGCGGCGCGCCTCGACGGGCACCACCAGATCGAGGTCGGCGACGGCTGGTCGTCGGCGCCCGCGGGCTACCTCACCGTGCGCGTCCGCCGCGGCAAGGTGCGGGCGTACATCCCGTACCCGACCCACGACGCCTGGACCATGCCCGAGGCCACCCCCGAGGCGCCGCTCGAGACGTCCGGCGCGACCGTCCCGCTCGCCTTCGGCGGCGCGCGCCTCGGCGCCTACGCCGTCCAGATCGAGTCGGTGGACGGCCCCGCCGAGGGCGTCGAGGTGCACTTCCGCACCGGCTTCGAGCCTTAGGAGTGTGTAGGGCGTTGGCGCCAGACGCCCCGACGCACGCCTGAGCGGAGGAGACGGGCGCTGCTTGACCGGTGGTGACGCGAGGCCTATTTCATGAGGGTGCTCTTGGCGGCTCAGCTGCGTCTCGCCCTGACGAGCCTCGTCGTGCTCGCCCTCGGCGGCATCGCGGCTCCCGGCGCGGATGCCGTGCTGGAGCTGCCGAGCCAGCGCGCCCAGATCGAGCTGCCGGAGAGCCACCACGGCGACCCCGGTGCCCTCTGGGAAGAGGTCCTCGCCGAGGACTGTGACGCCGACCCGGAGCTCGACGACGCCTTCGCGGGCGACGCGCCCTGGGCCGAGCACATCCGGCTTCGCCGGCTCGAAGCCGTCGGCCGGAGCCCCGCGCCGCTCTCCACGGGCGTCCCTTCGCCCGTGCTGCTGACGCGCGCGGCGCGCGGCCCACCCCGGGCCTGAGGCTGCCCCGCCCGCCGGACCCGGCGCGTCGCGAGTGCAGGTCGTGCGCGCTCCGCGGACGGCGTGACCGATCCGCCCGACCGAGGCTTCGACGTCCCGGGGGCTCGCGCCGCTCTCTGCCCTCGGGTGGCTGAACGTGCGGCCCAGCGGTCGCTCTCCGGGCCGAGAGGTGCGGGACAGCGAAGCGCTCACGCCCGACCTCTCCTCCAGGCGCCGTCGCCTCCAGAAGGCGCGGCTCGCCGGGGACCGCCTTCGCCGCCCTCGCGCGGCCGAGGCCGCCTGCACCCCTCATCCGGCCGAGCCGCGCTCGGTCTGGCCCCTCTCCTCCCCCGCCCTGCGTGGAGCCCATGTTCGAAGCGTTTCTTCCACCGACCGCCGCTCTCGGAGCTCGGCCCCGCGGCGTCGGTCCGCTCGCCCTTGCCGACCCGCCCGTTGCCGACCCGCCCGTTGCCGATCCGCCCGTTGCCGACCCGCCCGTTGCCGACCCGCCCGTTGCCGACCCGCCCTTTGCCCGACCCGCGAGAGCCCCTCTCCGGAAGGAGTCCCCTGAGATGATGACCTCTCAACGAGCCTGCCGTGGGCTGCTCCTCGTGGCCCTCGTCGCCGCCGGCTGCGTGCCGGACCTCCCCCAGGGGGAGCCCCTGGAAGCCGATCGCGAGGTGCCCGACGGATGGAGCACGTCCGGCGGCGAGGACACCGGATCCGCGGGCGGGGGCGCGGGCGAGAGCAGCCGGCCCTCGGCCCAGGTGGACTGGCGCGAGTTCTTCTCGGACCCGCACCTGGTCGCCCTCATCGAGACCGCCCTGGCCCAGAACCAGGAGCTGAACATCATGGTCCAGGAGAACCTCCTGGCGAGCTACGAGATCATGGTCCGGCGGGGCGAGTACCTGCCGCGGCTCGGCGTCGGCGCGAGCGCCGGCATCGAGCGCGTCGGTCGGAACTCCAGCCAGGGTCGGAGCGACGAGATGGCGGGCCTCGACGAGGACCTCCAGGATTATCGCTTCGGGCTCTCGGCCTCCTGGGAGATCGACGTCTGGCGTCGCATGCGCAACGCCCGCGACGCCGCCCAGCTCCGTTACCTGGCGACCATCGAGGAGCGGGGCTTCATGGTCACTCGCCTCGTGGCCGAGATCGCCAGCCTCTACTACGAGCTGCTGGCCCTCGATCAGCAGGCCGAGGTCGTCGCCCACAGCATCGAGCTGCAGCGCGACACCCTCGAGCTGCTCCGGCTCCAGATGCAGGCCGCTCGCGCCACCGCGCTCGCGGTCTCGCGCTTCGAGGCGGAGCTGGCCGACTTCGAGAGTCGGCAGTACGACATCCGGCAGCGGATCGTCGAGACCGAGAACCGCATCAACTTCCTCGTCGGTCGCTTCCCCCAGCCCGTCGAGCGCAACAGCGGCAGCTTCATGGAGACGGAGCCGGCGGTGGTGCGCGCTGGGCTCCCGACGGAGCTGCTCGAGAACCGGCCGGACGTGCGGGCGGCGGAGCTCCAGATGGAGGCCGCCGAGCTGGACGTCCGCTCCGCCCGGGCCCGCTTCTACCCGGCCCTCAGCCTCGAGGCGGGCGTCGGCTACGGCTCCTTCGACATCCGGCACCTCATCGATACGCCGGGGTCGCTCCTCTACAACCTCTTCGCCAACCTCACGGCGCCGCTCCTCAACCGGAACGCGATCACCGCCGGCTACTACAGCGCCGACGCGCGGCAGCGGCAGGCGGTGATCGGCTACGAGCGGGCCATCCTCACCGCCTACATGGAGGTGGTGAACCGGCTGAGCCTCATCGAGAACCTGGGTCGGAGCTTCGAGGCCCGGGCGCGTCGAGTGGAGCGCCTGACCGATTCGATCGAGATCTCGAACACGTTGTTCGACTCGGCGCGCGCCGACTACCTCGAAGTGCTGACGGCGAGACGCGACTCGCTGGACGCCCAGATGGAGCTCATCGAGACCAAGCAGCGGCAGATGACCGCCGCCGTGCGTCTCTATCAGGCGCTGGGTGGCGGCTGGAGCCGCGAGGCCTCGGCGCGCGCCGACGCCCGGGCGAGCGCGGACGCGGGCGACGATGAGGGAGCGGACGCGGACGCCGACGCCCCGCGGTGAACGGGGCTGGCGCGGGCGCGGTCAGGAGGCCGCGTCGGCGTCGGCGCTCTCGTCCGCGCCGCCGCCGTCCTCGGCGCTCTCGTCGGCGTCGCCGCTCTCGCCCTCGGCGTCCGCGAGCGGCTTGCGGGACTTGAGGGGCATGCGGGCGGACTCGCCGATGGCCAGGAAACCCTCACGCCCCTCCTCGCCGCCGCGGAGCGCGGGCGGGAGCGACCAGACGCCGTTCGGGTGGTCGTGCGTGTCCGCCGGGTTCGCGTTGATCTCGCTCGCCTCGACCAGCTCGAAGCCGGCGGCCTCGGCGGTCTCGATGACGAAGGCCTGCGGGAGGTAGCCGCGCTCGGCGTCGGCCTCGGCGCCCTCCGCGTCGCGGTGCTGCACGACGCCGAGGATGCCGCCGGGCCGGAGCACGCGGAAGGCCGCCGCGTAGACCGCCTCCTGCACGCCGTCCTGGGTCCAGTTGTGCGTGTTGCGGAAGGTGAGCACGACGTCGGCGCTCTCGGGCGCCCCCAGCTCGGTGTGGTCGGGCGGCGAGAGGACGGCCGTGCGCACGTGCCCGTAGAGCTCCGGATGCGCCTGCTGCATCTCGAAGAAGGCCTGCGCGAGGGTGCCGCGGTAGCCCTCGGCCTCCGGGTCCGTGAGCCCGACCGTGAGCGAGCCCTGGTCGCGGAGGAGCGGCGCGAGGATCTTCGTGTACCAGCCGCGCCCGGGCCAGAGCTCGACGACGTCCTTGCCGGGCTCGACCTCGAAGAAGGCGAGCGTCTCGGCCGGGTGGCGCCAGCGGTCGCGGGCGCGCTCCTCGTCCGTGCGGTGGGCGCCGGCGAGAGCGGCCTGCACGTCGCCGCTCGGCACGTCGTAGCGCTCGGGCGGCGCCTCGGCGCCGGAGGTGGGCTCGTCGGTCGGCGTGGCGTCGCCGCCGCAGCCGAGGAGGAAGAGGAGGATCGCGAGGGGACGGGCGATGCGCATGGCGCGGGGTGTGTAGCCAGCCGGGTGGCGCCGCAAGCCCCCGTTCGCGAGGTCGACGTTCGCGAGGTCGAGGTCGCGAGCGAACGCGCTTCGCCCTATCCTCGGGGGCGATGCGTGGTGCGGGGATCTGGATGTGCGTGCTCCTCGGTTGTACGGGCACGCTGAGCAGCGCCGAGCCGGGGGCCGGGCGCCGGGACGGAGGGGGCGGCGCGCCGGACGCGGCCGTGAGCTTCGACGCCGGGCCGGGGATCGACGGCGGGGCGGGCGTGGACGGCGGTCCGGGCGTGGACGCGGGGCCGGGCGAGGTCGACGCGGGACCCATGGGCGAGGACGCGGGCCCCTGCGCGGACGTGAGCTGCGGGGCGAACGCCCGCTGCGTGCCGGAGCCCGGCCGCTGCGTCTGCAGCGAGGGCTTCGTGGACGAGGGCGGGGCCTGCGTCGCGCCGGCGCCGGGCGATCCCGCGACGCGGAGCGCCATGGAGGTCTGCGACGCCTGGCGCGACGGACACGTGGAGAACGCGAGCCCGGTCTGGGAGGGCGATGGCACCGAGTGCGGCCCGGGGACCCTCCCGCGCGAGGCCATCGACGACACGCTCCGCCGCGTGAACCTCTTCCGCTGGCTCGCCGGCCTGCCGCCGGTCACGGACGACCCGGGCCAGCACCAGGGCATGATGGAGTGCGCGGCGATCATGAGCGCCAACGGGCGCCTCAGCCACGACCCGCCCATGGACTGGGCCTGCTGGACCTCGGCGGGGGCGGGCGCGGCGGGGAGCGCGAACATCGCCTGGGGCTACGGCTCGTCGGCGGCGGCCATCGACGGCTACATGGCCGACCGCAACACGCCGAGCCTGGGGCATCGGCGCTGGATCCTGAACGAAGGGCTCGGCCGGGTGGGCATCGGGTTCTCGCGGGTGAGCAGCCGCCCCGGTCAGTGTCTCGGCGTGTTCGGCGGCGGCGGGCCCGGCTCGGACCGGACCTGGACCGCGTACCCCAACCCGGGGCCGGCGCCGCGCGCGCTCACGCAGAACGACTGGTCCTTCCACAGCCACGGCGTGCGCATGACGAGCGAGACCGGGGCGATCGTCGAGCGGGTCTCGGATGGGATGGAGCTGCCGGTGATGACCGAGCAGACGGGCGGCTTCGGGCCGCCGCCGAGCGTGCGCATCGTGCCGATGGGCTGGAGCGCGGAGGCCGGGGAGTCGTACCGGGTGACGATCACGAACCTGAGCGGGGGCGAGGAGATCTCGTACGTGGTCGATGTGATCGACTGCTGACGAAGAGACCCGTGCCCGTGGCTCCACGGGTGGCGGAAGGCGCAGCCGACGCGCGGATCCGGACGCCGATGGGACGCCGATGGGACGTCGATGGGGACGGGCGCGGGTTTCCTCAGCCCTGCCAGACCAGGCTGCCGCCCCCCTGCTGCTGGGCGAGGCGGAGGCGGCCCTCGGCGATCAGCATCAGCCGCCGGAGCTCGTCGCCGTCGCTCGGCGCGGCCGCGAGGCCGGCGCTCACGCTCACCTGCACGCGCCCCTTCCGGCCGGCGAAGCCGAGGGAGCCGGCCTCCTGCTGGAGGCGCTCGATGGCCGGGATGATGCTCCCGGCGCCGGTCTCGGCGAAGCCGGCCACGAGCGTCGGCCCCCCCCAGCGCCCGCGCACGTCCTCGACGCGGAAGCGCCCGGCGAGCAGCTTCGCGAGGCCATCGACGATCCGGTCCGCGACCGCGTCGCCCTCCCGCGCGCGGATCTGGTCGTAGCCGTCCACCTCGAAGGCGGCGAGCGTGAAGGCCCGGGCGCGTCGGCGCGTCTCGGCGAGCTTCGCGCGGAGCGCGCCGATCAGCTCGCGTCGCGTCGGCAGCCCGCTGGCCCCGTCCGGCGCGCGCCGTCGGCGGGCCTCCACCCGATCGCCGTGCGCGCGGACGATCTCGACCCAGCGCTCGGCGGGCCCGAGCTCGCCGTCGGCGCCGCTCGCCCGCGCGTCGGTCGCCGGGTTCGCGAGGAGCACCGCCAGGTCGTCGCCGGAGGCCGCCATGCGCACGGCGCGGGTCATGCGCTGGGCGTCGCTGCCGCCGAGCACGACCACCTGCGGCCGGTCGCGCTCGAGGACCTGGAAGAAGGCGTCGCCATCCGCCGGGGCGTTCGCTTCGATGCCGGCCTCCTGGAGGGCGGCGGTCGCCTCGGGGGCCGCGTGGAGCAGCACCCGCAGGCGCGCCGGCGCCATCGCCTCCAGCCGGGCGACGGCGCGGCGGAGCTCCGCGTCGTCGAGGGGGTGCGCGAGGAAGAGGTCGGCGCCCGAGCTCACGGCGCGGGAGCGGATCGCGTGACCGTCCTCGAGGGCGAGGAGCGCGACCGGGAGGCGCGAGTGGACCGCCCGCAGCGTCGCGACGGTCTCTTCGCAGCGGTCGGGGGAGCCGAAGGGGAGGCTGACGATGGCGGCGTCGACGTCGCGGGCGCGGCGCACCTCGTCGAAGGTGGTGGCGGGCACGAAGGCGGCGAGCGTGCTCTGGAGGGCGGTGGCGACGTAGTCGACGAGGGCCGGGTCGTCGTCGACGACGAGCAGGCGCGGGCCGAGGAGGGTGGAGCGCTCCGGGCTGACCGCGGAAGGGGGGAGCGGCGCGGGGGCCGGGCCGCGGGGAGAGGCCTCGGCGGCTGCGGCTTCGGCCACCTCCGGCATCTCCACGAGCTGGGTCGCGTCGGCCGCCATGGGGCCGGCCTCGGGAGGCGCGGCGGGGCGGGCGTCGCCGGACCGTGGGGGCGGCGTGGCGGGCCTCGGCGCGGCGGGTCTGGACGGCGCGGCGGGCCTCGGCGCGGCGGGTCTGGACGGCGCGGCGGGCCTCGGCGCGGCGGGAGGCGCGGCCGCGGGCTCGGGTCGTGCGGCGGG
>MDTG01157947.1_pt1 | contig 11947 bp, 3 predicted proteins | sample 811421 | NCBI WGS metagenome assembly MDTG01 (sample SAMN05326645, study PRJNA326480) | marine metagenome | isolation source: seawater | place: Pacific Ocean: South East | collected 2011 | reverse complement strand
TCAATATCTTTTGATTGGCGTCTCTACAAGCATGATATATTAGGTTCAATCGCTCATGCGAAAGCCCTCAACAAAGAAGGTATAATTACACAGGAAGAACTCAAGAGCATTACTGATGGCCTTGAAGGTATAGGAAAAGATATTGAAAGTGGAACTTTCGAATTTGATACATCACTTGAAGACATTCATATGAATATCGAATCCGCTCTGACTGAAAGAATTGGTGACGCAGGAGCAAAACTTCACACTGCTAGAAGTAGAAACGACCAGGTCTCTCTCGACATGAGAATGTACTGCAAAGAAGAAATATCTCATTTAGTGAGTGAAGTCAAAAACCTACAAAGCTCATTATTAGACTGTTGTGAGCGTTTTCCTGATACGGTATTACCTGGTTACACACACCTCCAAAGAGGCCAGCCAGTCCTCTTTGCTCACCATTTACTAGCCTATATTGAAATGTTCTCAAGGGATGCAAATAGACTGGAGGATGCCATCAAAAGAGTTGATGTAATGCCGTTGGGATCTGGGGCACTTGCAGGAAGCACAATACCTTTAGATAGGGAATTCATTGCTGAAACCTTAGGATTTTCTGAGATATCTCAAAACAGCATGGATGCGGTCAGTGATCGAGACTTTGTCGCTGAAGGGCTATTCTGTTTGGCTATGATAGGCATTCATTTATCAAGGCTCAGTGAAGACATCATACTTTGGGCCAGTGCAGAATTTAATTTTGTCACCCTCGGAGATCAGCATACGACTGGTTCAAGCCTAATGCCTCAAAAAAAGAATCCAGATATCGCTGAACTTACTAGAGGGAAAACTGGAAGGCTCAATGGAAACCTTATTTCAATAATGACAACATTGAAAGGATTACCGATGACATATAATCGTGACCTTCAGGAGGACAAGGAACCACTATTTGACTCTATAGATACCATCCAAAATGCAGTTGCTATATTTTCTGAAATGATCGCAGCGATGAGTGTTAATACAGAAAACACACTCGAGGCTTGCTCAGACCCATTCCTTTTCGCGACAGACATCGCCGATTATCTGGTAATTAAAGGGGTCCCTTTCAGGGATGCTCACGAAATAGTGGGGAAATTGACAGCGCTCTCTATTGAAAAGAAAATCTCATTTCAGGATATTAAACTTGATGAATACAAAAGCCTTTCTAACGAATTTGATGAAACCGTATTTGAATTATTTGATATTGAATCAGCCTTAAGTTCACGCACTGCAATCGGGGCACCTTCCCCAAAAAATGTGGCAAACCAAATATCGCAGTGGGAAAAGAAATTGTCAGAATAAGGTTCTTACTAGTTTTGATGCATTAAATTGAAAATTTTCCTTGGTTGCTTTAAACTGAACTGGCAAACTCCAGACCGTCAAAATCCGCGACTCCATATTAATAAAATCATATGTTTTTCTTAAAGAAACTTCTTAGCCTTGGCGGAAACGCAGCTTCAAAAAAGTTTCAGGATCAGGAAAAACCTTTTCTGGACCATCTAGAAGATCTTAGAGGAACGCTCTTTAAAGTGATTCTTACTCTAGTCATTTCGACGGTAGTGGCTTTTGTCTTTTATAAGAATCTGATTGAGATCGTAAAATTACCCATCGAAAAAGCTAATCTTGCGGGAGCTGACCTGGAAACTTCACTGAGTGTATTTAGTCCTGTTGAAGGATTTATGAGCGTCATTAAGATTTGCTTGTACGCAGGGCTTATCAGCTCTTTCCCTCTACTTCTTTACTTTATTGGTGAATTCATCATCCCTGGACTCAATGAAAAAGAGAAAAAATTAATTATTCCTGTCGTCTTCGGCAGTTTTATCTTGTTTGCTACAGGTGTTCTTTTTGCCTACTACGTAGTGATACCTAGGGCCTTAGTATTTTTTGATACTTTTAATTCAGGAGTAGGAATTGACACCGACCTTCGTTTCAAATACACGGTTTCTTTTGTGACCATGCTGAGCCTTGTCTTTGGTCTCTGCTTCGAGCTTCCTGTTGTTGTTTTAACTCTAGTCAAACTTGGTCTACTTGACTCCAAAATGATGAGAGCTACACGTTCTTACGCAATCGTAGCGATGTTTGTTCTAGCTGCGGTCATTACACCTACTCCAGATATTTTTACGATGTCTCTTCTCGCAGGTCCCATGGTAATCCTTTATGAAATATGCATTTGGATGGCTTGGTTCATGGAAAGGAAAGAAGCAAAACGAGAAGCTGAAGAAAAAGAGAGAGAGAGAAAGTTACTCATTGCACAAATAAGATCAGAAAAAGAAATTCAAGATGAAGAAGGGAGGCAAGCTGACAGCGATAAAGAAATTGGCACGCTTGAATACGATCCAGATAATGCGGCAGTTTACGAAGACGAAAATAGCGATGAAATTAAGACTTCTGATGATAGTGCAGCCTTTGACGAATACCATACTGGTCTTGATGAAAACGCTAATTCTGTTGATCCAAAAAGTGATGCTGTATGGGGGTACAGCGATGAAGCAAAGGGAGGCAAGGTACCGGAAGATTCAGATACATACCATGATGATCATCACTACGATCACGATGACCACGGTTACTACAGCGATGGGTATTACAGTGGTCCTACAGAAGAGCTCAAAAGAAAACTCCGAGAGGAACTGAGAGACGATCTTAAGCAAGAAATCATCCAAGAAATCAAAGATGAAATTAAGACTGAGTTAAAAAGCGAAATTCTCAAAGAACTCTCAAGCAATGATGGCTCAGATAACAATGAGGAACAAAATTGATCCAGATTCTTAGTATTTAATACTCAAAGAGAATTAAATAGGTTCTACCAAAGGAACAGATAAGCGATAACCGCTAAGACTTGTAACGTAAGCGTTTCTTGTGGCGATTTGCCCTCATGCGCTTGCGTCGCTTGTGGTTATTAATCTTTGGTTTACGTCTCTTTTTAAGTGATCCCATGAAGTTTCTAATTCCAAGTAAGCCTTGGGGGCGAAGTCTATAACATCATTAATGACTACTTTCCAATCCTTTTTCTTCAGATTGCAATTTGTAGGGTATTTTTTCTAATAATATTAAGATAACTAAAATAACAATATTTACTTACTAAAGAACAAGTTTGTTTAGTGGATACTCGATTATTCCCTCTGCACCTAGAGCTTTAAGCTCTGGAATGAGAGTCCTGACAACGGACTCATGAAGCACTGTCTCAATTGCCACCCATTTTTCATCCGTCAGTCTTGATACGGTTGGATTTCTGAGAGCAGGTAACTTTTCAAGTAATTTATCAAGATCAGCACTAGGAACGTTCATCTTCAAACCCACAACATCCCTAGCCGCTTGAGCCGCCTTCAGAAGCATTCCAATCCTCTCAATCTTCTGTCTTTTCCATTCATCCTCATAGGCGCTTTTGTTCGCAACAAACTGAGGAAATGACTCCATTAGAGTATCAACTATTCTCAATTTGTTAGCTCTTAATGAAGATCCAGTCTCAGTAACATCCACAATAGCATCTACCAACTCTGGGACTTTAACCTCAGTTGCACCCCAGCTGAATTCAACTTCAGCATTAACTCCTTTATTTTTCAAAAAGTCAGTCGTTAGCCCTACGCTCTCAGTGGCAATTCTTTTACCTTCCAAATCTTCAACTTTTTGAATTGGCGAATCTTCTGGAACAACTAAGACCCAGCGAGTCGGATTAGTGGATGCTCGGCTATAGGCAAGATCACAAATAACTTCAACATCTGCTCGGTTTTCTGCAATCCAGTCTTGTCCAGTAATTCCACAATCCAGAAAACCATGATCAACATACCTACCAATTTCTTGAGCACGTATAAGCCTCAATTCGAGCTCTTTATCATCTGAGGTCGGCCTATAAGAACGAGAAGACACGTATATATTCCATCCAGCTTTCTCAAATAAATCGAGGGTTGCGTTCTGTAAACTTCCTTTTGGTAATCCTAATATTAAACTTTGTGAAGACATTTATCTTTATCCGCTTCAATACGGGCGACTAGATTGCCCCCAATCATTGAAAGTGTCAATCAAAGGGAAGCATTTGATGATAAATTCTACGGTATTAATTAGCTTGAGATATTCTTACAACTCGCTTGTCCCCTTTTAATGAGTGTTTTGACTCTTTTCCATCAGGCCAACGGATATCAACTGAATCAAATTTCTTGTCAAAGTATATACTGTTAGCTGACTGAGACAAATATCCTCCCCCTTGATAAATTTCTTGGACACGTAAAAATTCTTTCGAAGTTGAAGACCTAAATAAAAGCCTAGAACCTGTGGCTAATGGGTTACCAAGACTTCCAGAAAGGACTAACTTTTTTGGAGGGCTTTCCTCAGTCATTCGAGTAAAAGCCAATAACTCTCCATCATTTATAGAAACCACATAGTCGGGGTGCCCGTCTCCATTAAGGTCAGTCTTTACCAAGCCTCTTCCATCGCCTCGAACAATAAGGCCACTCTCAGAGGCATCAACAGGGTTAAAACCACCATTCCCGTCTCCTAACATTAATTGACTTAATCCACCACGAAATGGAGGAGTTTCAAATTGAGGAGTCGAAAAGTTCTGTACTACATATACATCTAAAAATCCATCTCCATTCACGTCATTGAAATCAATACCAAATATTGGAGAGTTCTGTACCAAATTCGGCATTGCTTTAAATGTGAAATGCCCTTTCCCGTCATTAATCAGAAAACCGGATGAAAGTTCATTGACCTCATAAACTAATGCATCCTCAAGATTGGATGGTGAATATATTTCACTCAAAGAGGAGCTAGCAAACTTATGAAATGTTTTAAACTTATCTCCTAATGATGGGATAGCAGAAGTAGAACAGCTCTTGCCCCTCACTGGAAGAAGGACACCGTTTTCATATTTAGCCTCCACAATACTCTTAGAACCTTTCCCTTCGTAGTCAGCATAATAAATTCTAATCGGTTTCTTCTGTGACGTATGATACTTAGTGTTCTGCCCAGCATTGCCCACAGCAAAATCAATGTCTCCATCATTATCAATATCAGCTCCAGAAATACTATTCCACCAGCCCTTCATTTTAGATAAACCAGATTCCTTTGTTCTTTCTGAAAGCTTACCAGACTCATTGATGTAAACTCTTATTGGCTCCCATTCTGCGGTCACTATTAAGTCACTCCATCCATCATTATTTATATCAGTCCACAAGGCTGAAGTCACCATACCTGAATTGCTTAAATTTCCCGAAATGGCATTCGAAGCTTCAACAAATCGAATGCTTTTCCCCTTTATAGACTCATTGATCAGTAATCTAGACTCGGGACTTGTAGGATATTCACCACTTACTACTCTACTACCAACGAATAAATCAATATCACCATCACGATCAAAATCAGTACCACAAACAACGCTCCCATTATCAAAATTCTTCGGAAGAACCTCTTCTTTACTAATGATGAAATTTCCGGATCCATCATTTATATAAATCCTGTCTCGTACTAATGGATCTCCTTTTTTATATTCGTAACTACCAGAAGAAACGTAAAGGTCAGCATCACCGTCAGAATCAGCATCAAGAAAAAGAACTCCAATATCCTCAAAATCATAATGTTTATCAAAGGGAGAACCTTTACTTTTCACCTTAAAAGAACCCTTGCCATCGCCTAAAAAAACAGCACTAGACTGCCCCCTAGGGCAGCCCATGAAGAAATCTTCTGTGCCGTTACCATCTACGTCCGCAAAAGCAATCCCTGGCCCAAGCTGTGAGAGTTTATTGGGTAGTAATGGCTGATGGATAAAATCTTCATAAGGTCTTTCCTGATGAAAAATTCCTCGCAGAGGAGAATGCAGGGCAAACATAGGGCCAGATAGTTGATCTTTTTTAGGCTGAGAACGATCTTTTGAGTGAGTAATGCGAATATGCTGATCGACTGGTAAATCGCTGAATTTTTGAACAGTGCCATCCGGCCATCGAACTTCTAAATTTTCAATTTTTGTAGCATTGCCAAGGCCAAAATGAAGTATCGACTCATTACTAGATAAATAACCGGAAACTGGAATCATCTGCCTAACATGATTGACTCCTCCTGCAATAATTTTAATAACAGCCCCGATGCCGTATGAGTTTGAATCTGTACCTTGTAAACTTACATTAACAGAGTGCCCAGAATTAGATTCATTACGATAAACAGAGACAGGCTCATTCAAGTTAACAACGACTAGATCAAGGTCTCCATCCTTATCAAAGTCTCCATGCACCGTACCATAACTCATTCCAGTATGGTCTAAACCCCATTCTTTACTAACATCAGAAAATATTAAATCTCCATTATTGCGAAATGCCAAGTTCTGCTCTGGCTTGGTGGGGGCATTTTCATAATGATCCCATTCCGACTTTCCAATCTGATCTTGAGTTGTGTAAGTTATATCTGAATTATTAAAGTCTCTGGCCATACCATTAGAGACAAAAAGATCAACTCGTCCATCATTATCGTAGTCAGCTAATTTAGCGGCCCAAGACCAATCTGAATTAGCCACTCTAGAGAGACTGGCATTTTCAGAGAAATGACCCTCTCCTTGATTTAAATAAAGGCAATTTCTCATTACCTGCCGTGGTTTAGTTGCCTCAATAACCCATCTTAATGCACCCATTTCGCCCATGGACATCTTTGATTTATAATGAGTCGTTGCCGCCATATCCAATGCAACGAAATCAAACTTACCATCATTATTAATATCTCCAGCATCAGCTCCCATTGAAAACCAAGGTGTATAATTGAAAACATCATTGATCTTGTCTGTAAAAGTTCCATCACCATTGTTTCTAAATAAGCTATCAGGATCTGCAAAATCATTGGCGACATATATATCCATTAATCCGTCGCCATCGAAATCCCACCAAGTGGCCGATAGACCATGTCCATCTCGGGCAATCCCGGCATCACTACTAACATCAACAAAGGTAGCACCATCATTGCGCAACAATCTGTCAGGCCTTCCAATCTCATCCATATCATAAGATTTCGGTCCTTTCTGTTTGATTCCATAATATTTCTGGAACTCAGGCAAAACGACAACTTTCCCATCTGCGGACTTTTGAAAAGGTGGTTTTGAAGGCCTTCCTCCTTTTCTATAGTAGCGGTTTGTCAATAAATAAACGTCTAGATCACCATCATTGTCATAATCACAAAACGTAGGAAGTAAAGATGCGTCAACGACATCAAGACCGTATTTCTTTGCAGACTCTTTGAACTTTCCCTTCCCATCATTAATAAACAACGAGTTCGGTGAGTCGTAATTACATACATAAAGATCAAGATCATTATCACCATCAATATCGATTGCCGCTACCCCAGCGCCCCAATCATTTCCACCCTCAATTCCTGAGGATGGACCCGCATCTTCGAATTTAAAATTATTTTTTTGTAAGTAGAGTTTATTTTTACCGGATCCACTTACAAAAAATATATCCAACTCTCCATCCAAATTAAAATCTCCAAGCGCAACTCCTCCACAAACAAATCCAGAGTGGTACAACCTTTTCATCGGTTGTTTCAAATCTATCTCATTTGTAAAATCAATATTCGTTATTTCAGATGAAAGCTTTGAAAAAAGTTTACCCGAAGATTGATCAATCCTTGATCTTAACGGCTCAACTTTGACGGAGTCATACCTTGTTTTTTTCAAACTTTCCTCCGATGGACCTGAATCCCCATCATCTCCACAACTGCATAATACAAAAGCGATAAATAAAATTGCATGTGGTTTTACTAAATTTTTCATTTCCAAAGAAACGGTAAATATTAACAGAACATTACCATGAAAGTAAACAATAACACCTTTAAACTAAGCTATTTACACTTGTTTATTTCTAATTATTTCAATTCAGGCATCTTTTTATCTGTCTTTTCAAACAACTTATCAATAAGAATAACACCGATAAAAAAGACATATAAGGAGACTTACTTAGCCCTCACTTTAAGTCTTAAAAAGTTCCGAATAGCTGAGTTATTTAACTTTAAAATTCTATACGATAAGGTATTCGTCTCATCTTCATTAACAGAAATTTCATCTAGCTGTGGATTAATCACTTCAGTCCAATTACGAAGATCCGAGGATTTCTCAATGACATAATTATAATCACTAATGCCAACTCGCTTTCGGTAGGTGAATAATAGATATTCCTCTTCTCTGTCTATAATTCTTGCGATTGGATTCATATTATCGTCTTTGACTAAAGCCCTTCCACCAAATGAGTATTCAAGTAGATTTGAATACCCATCTTTGTCTGGATCAGCAAGCTCTCCAGATATTAATGAATCCCGTAGTTGCTCTGAATTGAAACTGGATTTTTTCCAATCGTTATAGGTGTATTCAATCTCACCTTTACCAGGACTTCCTCCAAGAGTTGAACTTATTTTCCAATTCTCTGAAATTTTGTGATCTGGTAATTCTTCAGGATTTTTAAGTACTAGGGAATATCCCTGCCCGTCCGCCCCCGCGGGCCAAGGCTCTTCATCAAGATATTCAAATTCTTGTATTACAATTCCAGCTCCATATGAAAGCTTAACATTCTCTCCTCCATTCGATAAATTGTTAGGACCATACTCGCCTGCTAAAGTTTCAGTCTCTCCGTACCTCATTTTAAACGCTTCAGCATTTCTCGCTAACACCAAGAATTGCCCTGGTGACAGTGAACTAACTGCACCATCAATAAAATCATAGTTAATTCCTTTGGTAAATCGTACATTGGCAAGGCTCAATGTATCCTCACCAATATTTTTTAGTTCGATAAATTCGAAATCACTATTTGTAAATCCTAATGCTCTATCTGACTCACTGGCTTCTTGTGGGTTATACATCATTTCACTTATAACCAATCCTTTTTTATAAGGTGTTATATCTGGTTCAGTGGCGACGAACTGAACAGGTTCTGACCAATGACTCCATTGACCCGATGACCCCAAATGCCTTAATCTCGCCCGATAAGTTTTTCCAACTCTGACTACTGTAGTTGGAACCTGAACACTTGATTGAAAGTTATTGATTTCTCCAGACTCCCAAACAGCGTTGATCTCATAAACCCAAGGCTTATTAGGATCAAATTCTGGAGATTCAGGATCAGTAATCTCTCCTAACCTCCATTGCATACTAGTAAATGATGTCCCATTCCCTGAAAAAGATGAACTCTGAAATCTAATATCGTCAGTCGGAAAAGAAGAATCTCCCAAAGGAGTAATTGTCGGTTTCCGAGGTACTGCAGAATTAGTATCAGCTTTTTCATTGATAAGCCTATTGGCACCATAACCGCCTGGTGATACAAAGTCTTTCATGTATCCTACAAGACCCTCCCAATTTCTTTTAGAGCTTGAAAGTTTAGGATTATTTTTATACCAAATACCCTTCTTTGACTTTCGTGGGTGGTAATCCCACATTGCCTGATTTGCTTCTACTATTCGGGTCACACCATCACCTTCAAGAAACCGTTGCATCTCTTCGACAACTTTCGCACCTTCACCAGAACTACAAAGCAGGTCCCAGACTTCTCTTGAGCGATTTTCAAAGTCAGTCTCAGCGTCAGAATATCTAAAAACATTCTGCCAGTTTTCCCATACATTCTCAGAACGGATATGAAATTTACTTTCCCAAGTCAGATCAAGGTCCCATGGAAACATTTCCCACTTTCCTGAATTCGGGTCACCTTCTATATCTGGTCTGTGATAGTATAGGCAATTCCATTCAGAGCGTAAGTCAGTGTTATTAATTAAGGTTGTTCCTATTTTATAGTTATAGTACCCAGCAAGATTGGTATTCTCCTCCCACCAAGTCAAAGGTTGTGTCCTTCTCTTCGTGCTTATAAATGAGTTCACATCAGTAGTACCAGAAACCTGATCAGGGCCCTGATTTCTTTTATTAGGGCTCCCATTCATTTTGTAAAGGTTTCCATCTGGAAGATCCTTGTCATCCAGAAATCTCCCATCAGGTTCCTCTAAAGCCAGGTAGAGACCCCAGAAATCACCATCATACTGATTGTTTGGATTCGCCTCAACTTCATCATCAACGATTCTGAGATGAAACAAAGTTGTATTGCAAGACGGCACCCCACAAAGCTTATAAAACTTATAACTTGCTTGCTCATTTAATACCATGCCTGCTGTTGATGCATTACTTCCCCACCAAGGACAGGTCCCAGTCTGAAGCGCGAACTTATCCCATTTTCGATCGTATTTTCTACCATAATTATCTCGAGCCTGAAACCTATGCGAACGATTAAAGTTCCACTTTATCTTATTTTTACCAGTCACCCTAGTTGAGGCCTGACCCTTAATTCTAAATCGTATATGATCATAAACCTCACCTTCATATACCACTGAAGCCAAGTACCTGTAGGTCCTCGCTGATCCAGTTGAATCATTATACATACAGCCTATGACATCAGATTCTCTGGCAATCATATGATAAACAGGAACCTTAGTGAGGGTCTCCGAGGAATAAGTTACGACTGATGTCGAACCTGGCCTTAGAGCCCCTTTCCAGTCAGGAACCCCATTATAACAATAATAGGCAAAGTTAGGTTGAGGGTCATCTGAGTAAGGAACAGTAATTGTTTTATTGAGACCGTCTTCTATTCTTATTTTATAACGAATTAGATGGCGATTTTTTTGGACAGAACCTGGTATTTGAACAGTCCAAACATCGTCTGCAGAGTTTTCATCACCAGAATTGCCAGAATCATTCATTGGAATTTCTGTCCAATCACTTTCATATCTTGAATCAGTAAGTCTAATATAATTACCAGGTTCAACGACCTGATAGAGAAGCGTCGCTTCGCTCACTGTATTAGGATCGGTAATAAGAGCGGTGATAGTTACAATATCACCTTCGGCTGGCTGTTTTGGCGTATGCTCTAATCTACGGATTTGAGGTGGTGAATTCACTGCAAACACAGTATTTGGAAATCCTGGGCTGGGTCCTTCTCCAGCAGAAGCATTAATTTTGAGCGTCGCATCAAAAAAAGCATCCGAGCTACCATTCAGAGAACCATTTAAAAGTTGAACTGTTAAAACATTCTTTCCTTTTACAATTAACCCTCCAACGTTGGCTATTGGATATTCTTCAAAATCCTTATTTTCTCCTGAGCTGTTGGCAGTCGCATTATAAGGTAACTCAGAATTAGAAACATTAGTGGATGCTATATGCTTGCCATTTATCCAAGCATTAAATCCGTCATCAATTTGTGCACTCAAAAGAACTGAACCCACTTGTGCAGGGTTCTCAATATTAAAGGTCTTACGAAAATAGACGGTCGAGTAATTTCCGCGCATATCAGAGAGATTAGTATTTAAAAAACCTTCACCAAACCCAATCGCAGCTTCCCCCTCACCCCAGTCGGAGTCATCAAAGTTTGCTAATCTCCATGAGCCTGGACTTTCAGAAGGCTCCGAAACTCCTTTGAAAAATTTCCAATTAGCACCTCCATTAATTAAAATAGAGTCATCAGTCCCAGCAGTACCCATCGAAGATCGCCAACTTCCGCCAATATCATTTTCAAGAATAGGATTAATTAATTCAATTGAATAACCTGGTGAAGAACCTACTACTGGCCAAGGGAATCCTGATTTGTAATCAACCTCATCGACGGTAGAATCAGAAGAATCTCTTAACCTTATTACTTCTCCTTCATTGGCTAAACTTCCTGACCATGGTCCGACGGCATTAACTCCCCACTCTGACAAAATAGTATCAGGATCCTCAGCAATAACTAAAAATCCTCCTGATTCAATGATGGTGTTTTCAGGTATTTCAAAATTAACTGCAGAAGAAATTCTCCATCCTGATATATCAACGGCTGAGCTCGATGAATTGTGAAGCTCTATGAACTCAGCTCTTATAGTCTTATCGGGTACATCATAATGAATTTCATTAATAATAACTTCAGACTCTGCATAGAGAGAAAAATAAGCCAAAAAAATAAAT
>MDTG01011757.1_pt1 | contig 11947 bp, 14 predicted proteins | sample 811421 | NCBI WGS metagenome assembly MDTG01 (sample SAMN05326645, study PRJNA326480) | marine metagenome | isolation source: seawater | place: Pacific Ocean: South East | collected 2011 | reverse complement strand
CCAACATACCTTCATTCATAACAATAGTTTCCATACTCACCTCAAAATTTAATAATTTATACTAAACTAACTTGATATAGCTTAAACTTAATCCATGATACCTGTTAACGATATTTTAACTTTTAGTCCGGAAAACATCGATAATTCTCAGGAATCAAATCTAACGATTATTTTAAAGGATCAAGAATTTTTAACATCAAAAAATTCTGATTTTTTAATATTTGAAGAAGAAGATCTTAAATGGTCAGAGATGAATATAGTCAATAGACAATTCCTAGGTTTTTTAAATAATAAACCTTGCTATCTTTCTGAACTAACCTCAGAAAGCAAAATAGATGACGGAACCATGCTAACTCCATTAAGGAACCTTTTAGGCAGAATACCTGATTCTTTATTTACAGTATGCTCTCGCTCTATTCAGCTAAGTGAATGGTATAAAAACAATCAATTTTGTGGTGCTTGTGGTTCAAAAATGCAAAGACATAATACAGAAAGGGCAATGTACTGCGAATGCAACAATCTTCTTATTTATCCAAAAATATCTCCTTGCATAATTGTATTGGTAACAAAGGGTGAAGAGTTATTATTAGCCCATAATAAAAACTTTCCAGGAGCTTTCTACAGCACACTTGCAGGTTTTATCGAAGCAGGTGAATCAGCTGAATCTGCTATTCATAGAGAAATTTACGAAGAAGTAAAAATAAAAGTTCAAAATATTAAATATTACGGAAGTCAATCGTGGCCTTTTCCTAGCCAACTGATGCTGGGTTATCATGCAGAATACTTAGAAGGGGACATTACTCCGGATGGGGAAGAAATAGACTCTGCGGATTGGTTTAATTATAGAAAATTACCGCAAGTACCTACAGGCAATATTTCTATCTCAGGTCAATTAATAGAGAGTTATATAGAAAGATTAAAAAACTAGGTTTTATTTCTAGGATCATTAGAAGCTCTTCCCCATTCTTTAGCACTTTTTTTAGGTTTTACTTCTTCATTTGTTTTTATTTCTTCAGGTAGCTGTGATTTTTCTTTCTTAGAAATATTCTTATCAACAACTTCAGACTTCTTGTCTTTGATAGTCTTTTTTTCTACAACTTCAGTTTTTTTATTATCTTGTTTTGTGATTACTTTATCTTCACGGTTTTGTTGTTTTTCTTTTTTAACAGGTTTGGTTTTATTGTTTGCAGATTTATCCTGAGACTTTTTCTTAAGATTATCTTGTTTGGGTTTCCCCTGTTGAGGTTTCTTATTTTGTGATCTATTTTTATTATTCTGATTTAAATCTTTATCTTTAGATTTAGATTTATTCTGAGAATGCTTTTTATTTTGATTATTATTTGGTTTTCTATTTTGATTATTATTTTTCCTTTTTTGATTAGTAGGTTTCTTTTTAGGTCTTGATTGTTTTTTCTTAGGTTTTACTTCTTGAATTTTAGGATCAATTAATGCTTTAAAGAATTTCTTAATTAAACTTTGTCCTTTCTTCTTAGGTTTTTTTGGCGGTGTAAGATTAACAGCTGGTTTCTCAAAAGTAGGCTTTTTATAATCTAAAGGAGAGTTCTCGTTATTATCACCTATCTCACTTTGAATCTCGTAACTTGCATTCTCTTTATTTTTACCTTGTTTTAATCTATTAACTTCAAATCTGTTATCTGATCTTGTTGGATCAGAAACAACAATAACTCTTACGTCTGTCCTTTCCTCAATTTCATTTATTCTAGATCTTCTTTCATTTAATAAAAAAACTGACATATCTGATGAAACAATAGCCCTAACTTCACCACTTTTCTTTTTGCTTGCCTCTTCTTCGATAAGTCTCAATACGGCAGTAGAGAGACTAGCTACATCTTGAGTCCATCTTTGCTGAAGAGAAGGTCTTAATCTTTGCCTAGACATTTCCAGTAAACCAAATCTGGAAATTCTTCCAACTTGTACTTTAGCTCTATCAATAGATAGTGCAGTCCATAACTTGTCTTCAACAGCTCTCTTGTTTTTTAAAGAAAGCATGTCAATAAAATCTATTACTATCAATCCACCTATGTCTCTAAGTCGCAATTGTTTTCCTATCTCAGTTGCAGCTTCTAAATTTGTGTTCAAAGCCGTTTCTTCAATATCACTACCACTTGTTGCTTTGGCTGAATTTATATCTATGGCAACCAGCGCTTCTGTTTGATCTATTACTATTGAACCACCACTTTGAAGATCCACACTTCTTGAATAAGCAGTTTCAATCTGACTTTCAACTTGGTATCTGGTGAATAATGGTATGGCTTCATCATAACGTTTAATTTTGTCTTCAAAATCTGGCATTAATTTCGAAGTGAATTCATAGGCTTTTTCATAAGCCTCATCTGTATCAATAAGCACTTCAGTGATATCTTCTCTAAGAAAGTCACGTAAAGAACGTGATACTAAATCATTTTCTCTGTATATAAGGAATGGAGCTTTTCTAAGTTGATTTGCTTCTTGTATTGCATCCCATAAGTTTAGCAAATAATCTAAATCCCACTTAAGTTCCTCATATGAGACACCTTCACCAGCAGTTCTCAAAATTATTCCCATGCCACTAGGAACTTCAAGTTGACGCATTTTTTCCCGCATTTCGTCTCTAGACTTACCTTCTATGCTTTTTGAAATTCCTCCTGCCTCAGGATTATTTGGCATAAGCACGATGTAATGTCCGGGTAAGGAAATAAAAGTACTTAAAGCCGCTCCTTTAGTGCCTCTTTCTTCTTTTTCAACTTGAATAATTATTTCTTGACCTTGCGTAAGACAGTCATTAATAGAATCTTTACCTTGCTTCGTTTTAAGAAAACTTGGTGCAAGCTCTTTGACAGGCAGAAAACCATGCCTTTCGGACCCAAAATCTATGAAAGCAGCACCGAGACTCTGCTCTATTCTAGAAACTCGAGCTTTGTATATGTTAGATTTCTTTCTTTCCTGTCCAGATTGCTCAATATCAAAATCATAAATACTTTGGCCATCAACCAAAGCAACTCTCAACTCTTCTGGTTGAGTAGCATTAATCAACATTCTTTTCATTTTTTCCCCTATTTAAGGAAAGCAGATAGCAATAAGTGCCGGATATATAGTATATTTTTTAAAGGTAGGTGAATTATTTTGTATCTTTTGCCACACCTACGTAGCTAATGTTCTCTTAGAGACTTATTCTATACTGCTCTTAATTTAAATTCTTTATGCGACCTACTTTTTATACAAAAAATGCGCATCTAAGGTTACAAAATAACATAAAATTAGCTCTAATTAAAGATTTGAAGCGATGCAAGAAAATTTTCATCAGGTTTCTAGTTATAAAGTTGACTCTCAATACGAAGGGGTAAGACTAGATAATTGTCTTATTTCTAGGTTAAAAGGATTACCTAGAACTAAGATTTATTCAATTATTAGAAAAGGTGAAGTAAGAGTTAATAAGTCGCGTCAAAAACCTAGTTATCGTCTGAAATTAGATGACATAATTAGAATCCCTCCTTACACCACTAAGCTAAAGGCAAGTAAGCAATCCACAGAAATACATAGAGATAGAATAGAAAGTTCAATATTAAGAAAAGAAAAAGAATTTTTAATAATTAACAAACCTGTAGGAGTGGCTTGCCATGGTGGAAGTGGTATTTCTCTGGGTTTAATAGAGACCGTCAGACAACTTAATAAAAAATATATTGATGCTCAATTAGTCCATAGAATTGATAAAGATACCTCAGGATGTTTAGTAATTGCTTTAAAAAAGAGTATTTTAAGAGAATTTCATAAAGAAATTAGAGATAAAAATGTAGAAAAAATTTATAAAGCAATAGTTAAAGGCGCATGGCCAAAATCCTTAACAAATATAACTCTTTCCATTAAAAAAGAAAGTCGAAAATCTGGAGAAAGATTCGTTAAAATTAACAAAACAGGAAAAATATCCGAAACAGAATTTCAATTAATTAAACACGGCGATTCCAATAGTCTTGTTAGGGCTAAAATTATAACTGGTAGAACACATCAGATAAGGGTGCACTCTATGCACAAGGGCTACCCAATAGTTGGAGATCTTAAATATGGAGATTCTAATTACAATAAAGAACAACAAATAAAAGGATTAAATAGAATGTTATTGCACGCTGAGTCTATTAATTTTTACAATATGGGAATAGAGCAGTCTTCTCCTATTCCTGATGTTTTTAAAGAATATGTCTAGAGAAAATAAAACATTAAATTTAAGGGAAGGCGCGTTCCCTATAAAAATGAATCTAATTTTTAATGAAACAAGTTTAAAGGATATAGGTCAACTTAAAGATTCAATAACAGGAGATATAGAAATTTCTTTAATATCTAAAGATTTATTTCGTTTCGAAGGAACTGTCCGCGCAATTTTTATTGATCAATGTCAATCGTGTCTGAAAGATATTCAAGTAGGTCTAAATTTTTCTAGCAACTTAGCCATAAAAGATGAGACCTTAATGATGGAAGACAACTCTAATCAAGATCAGACCCACTATCAGAATTTAGAATACTTCAATATTAAGCAATTAATTGAAGAAGAAATTTCTTTAAGTTATCCAAATATAGTTAAATGTGAAGAAGAATGTATGGAAAATAGACCAAATACAGGTAAGGAAAAAAATCTACCTTTTAAAAAAATTAGAGACTTGATCGACTAGTTCAACTAAAATCCGCGCCGGAGCAATGTAATGGCAGTACAAAAAAGTAAAAAATCAAAATCAAAGAAACTTCAGAAGAGGGCGCATCAGTCTTTATCAAACCCGACTTTATCAACTGATCCAGTAACGGGAGAAAGACATTTAAGGCACCAAATGACAGCTGATGGCTTTTATAAAGGTAAGAAAATAGTAGAAGTCAAACAAAAAGAAGATCTTGTAGAGGAATAAATTTATGGCCAATAGAGTAGCTTTTGTCTTTCCTGGACAAGGTTCTCAGTCCGTTGGCATGCTTGAACATTATTTTTCTAACGAAAAAAAGTTTAATTATGTATTTGATACTGCTAAAGAAGTATTAGGTGTTAACCTTAAAGAACTTGTTCTAAATGGTACTCCTGAAGATTTATCACAAACACAAATTACACAACCATTAATGCTTACAGCAAATAATGCTATTTGGGAGTGTCTTGAATTTTCTGCTGACAATATAAAAATTATGGCTGGACACTCCTTAGGAGAATTTTCTGCTTTTGTTGCTGCTAAAAGCTTTAGCTTTGAAGAAGGTTTAATGCTTGTATCAGCTAGAGCAAAATATATGCAGGAAGCAGTACCAGAAGGCATGGGAGCAATAGCAGCAGTAATAGGTCTTAATTTCAATCAATTAAGCAATATTTGCACTTCTGTTAGTAAAGAAAATTCCTTAGTTCAATTAGCCAATATTAATTCTACAAATCAAATAGTAATTTCGGGAACGAAAGAGGCTGTTAATGTAGCTTTACAAAAATCAAAAGAAGCAGGTGCTAAAAGAGCTCTGCTTTTGCCTATGAGTGTTCCTGCTCATTGCGAACTAATGAAACCTGCTTCCGAAAAATTTAAAGAAGTTTTAACTTCCACAAATATACAAAAGCCATTATGTGATGTATTGCAAAATGTAGATGCTTCAATATCAGATAATGTAGATCAAATATATGAAAACTTAGTTGAACAGATTTACAAACCTGTTCAATGGACAAATATAATGAATTATCTTGAAAGTATATCAATTGATAAATATATTGAATGTGGTCCATCCAAAGTATTGTCTGGTCTAATTAAAAGGGATATTAAAGAAGCATCTATAATTTCTTTAGATAATTATGATTCTTTTTTAGATAAGGGGAACTTGATATGAAAGTAGCTTTAGTAACAGGGGCTAGTAGGGGAATTGGTCAAGCAATTGCATTACAGTTAAAAGAAGATGGTTATAGGGTACTAGGAACTGCTACTACTTCATCAGGGGTAAAAAATTTAGAAGGTCAGGGAATAGAAGGTTTAGAGCTTGATTTAAATTCTGCTAATTCTAAAGAGAAATTTTGGCACGATATAGAAACTAAAGAAATTAATATTTCTATTCTTGTAAACAACGCAGGAATAACAAGAGATAACATCGTACTTAGAATGTCAGATGATCAATGGCAGGATATTATGAATGTAAACCTTAATGGAACTTTTTATCTAACTAAAAAAATTCTAAAAATGATGCTCAAGTTAAAATGGGGAAGAGTAATTAATATAACTTCCACTTCTGCGTCAATAGGAAATAAAGGCCAATCTAACTACTCAGCAGCTAAAGCAGGTGTAGAAGCATTCACTAAGTCACTTGCAAGAGAAGTAGGTAAAAGAAATATAACGATAAACTCTATAGCTCCAGGGTTTATATCTACAGATATGACAGAACAAAATGAAACTGTAAATTCAGAAGATTTAATAAGCGAAATACCATTAGGGAGATTTGGTAAACCAGAAGAAATAGCTCATCTAGCTTCTTTTCTTTGCTCAGAGGAAGCGTCTTATATTACTGGACAAATCTTACACATAAATGGCGGCTTATATATGTAATTATTGACATTCAGACTAAATTGTACGCATAAATAATGAAAAAAATTTTAAAGATAGTAGAATGCAAAATCTCAAATCGTGTATCTAAAAAAGTGGTTATAATCGGGAGAAAAATATGAGCATTGAAGAAAAAGTACAAAAAATAGTTTGTGAACAGCTTGGAGTTTCTGCAGAAGAAGTAAAGTTAGAGGCTTCATTTATTGATGACCTAGGTGCAGATTCATTAGATACCGTCGAATTAGTCATGGCTTTTGAAGAGGAGTTTGAAATAGAAATTCCAGATGAAGAGGCAGAAAATATTCAAACTGTAAAAAACGCAGTAGATTATATAAACAGTAACTCTTAATAAATGCCTAAATAGGCACGAATTATGTCAAAAAGAAGGGTAGTAATTACCGGTATTGGCATGGTATCTCCTGTAGGTAATTCGGCTGCTGAATCATGGGAAAATATCATAATTGGAAAAAGCGGTGTATCTAATATTAGTAAATTTGATACAGAAGGTTTTGAAACAAAATTTGCTGCAACAGTAAATATTAATATTGAAGAATTCTTGGAAAAGAAGGAGATAAGAAGAATTGATGAATTTATTCAATATGGCCTAATCGCTTCTGATGAATGCGTAAATGATTCTAAACTAAATCTTGATGAAGAAAATTTAGATAGAATCGGTGTTTCAATAGGATCAGGTATTGGCGGATTATCTACTATTGAAAATAACAAAGTATTATTGAATGAGAGAGGTCCAAAAAAGATTTCTCCTTTTTTTGTACCTGGTGCTATTTCAAACATGGTTTCAGGCTATGCTTCTTTAAGGTTTGGTTTTAGAGGGCCAAATATATCAATAGCAAGTGCATGCTCTAGTGCAAGCCATTCTATCGGCTATTCATTTAGATCAATATCTTATGGAGATGCTGACATTATGTTAACTGGAGGTGCTGAAATGGCTACCACCCCTTTAGGTTTAGCAGGTTTTAATGCAGCAAAAGCTTTATCAACGAATAATGAAGATCCACAAGCTGCTAGCCGACCTTGGGACAAAAAAAGAGATGGCTTTGTCTTAGGGGAAGGTTCAGGTTGTTTAATCCTAGAAGAATATGAACATGCAAAAAAAAGAGGAGCTCATATTTATGCTGAAATAATTGGTTTTGGTATGAGTGCTGACGCATTTCATATAACTGCTCCGCCAAAAGAAGGTGAGGGCGCTGCTTTGGCTATGCAAAATGCATTATTGGATGCTGATATAGATAAAAGTTCAATTGATTACATCAACGCTCACGGTACCTCAACTCCTGCTGGAGATATTGCAGAAACCTTAGCAATCAAATCCGTTTTTGAAAAATCGTCCAAAAATCTAGTAGTAAGCTCCACTAAATCGATGACCGGCCATCTATTGGGAGCAGCAGGAGCTATAGAAGCTATATTCTCAATTTTAGCTATTAGAGATAATATTTGCCCCCCTACCATTAATTTAGAAGATCCAGATGAAGGTTGTGATTTAAATTATTCCGCTATTCAAGCAACTTCAAAAAATATAAATTATTCCTTGTCTAATTCATTTGGTTTTGGAGGAACAAATGCATCTTTAATCTTTCGTGATGTAGAATAAGGTGTGTCCATTCTCAGATATATCATTCTTTTCTTATCTAGCTTAATAATAGTCTTTTTATTAATTACCAATCATAGAATATATTTAGAAGAAGATATTTTGTTTGATATCAATTTGGGTTCTTCTCTCCAAGAAATATCTGCAGATTTAGAAAAAAGAAATCTAATTATTAGCAGTCTTGCTTTTCAGCTAAATGCTAAAGTACATAGGATAGAGAAACAAATTAAAGCAGGCGAATATCTTCTATCGCAAGGTGAATCCATATTTACATTGCAAAAAAAATTTCTTAACGGGCAAAACTTCTACAGAAAGTTACAACTTTTAGAAGGCATGACTATGGAAGATGTTTTCAAACTAGGAAATAGTGAAGGCATAGTGGATGATGTTCAGGATGATCTACTCAATCTTGAAAATAAACTAGGCATTAAGAATCGTTACGAAGGATTTCTATTCCCTGATACTTTCTATTATCAAAAGGGTGATTTATTCTCAGCTTTATTAAAAAGATCTTTCTTGAAGCAACAAAAGATTTACTCTGAACTATGGACTAGCAGGCAAGATGGACTTCCTTATCAATCTCTAAAAGAAGCAATTACGCTCGCATCAATTATTGAAAAAGAAGGTTTAGAAAAAAAATTGATAGCAGGTGTCTTTGTTAATAGACTTAAAAAGAACATGAAACTTCAATCAGATCCCACAGTTATATATGCTATGGGAAATAGTTTTGATGGCAATATAAGAAAAGCAGATTTACGAATTGATAATCCTTATAACACCTATAAATACAAAGGACTGCCTCCTGGTCCAATTGGTCTAGTAAGCCTAAGCTCTATGAAGGCAGCACTAAATCCTGAAAAATCTGATTTTCTATATTTTGTTTCTATGAACAACGGCTTTCATAAGTTTTCAAAAACTCTAGATGAACATAATAAAGCTGTATTAAAGTACCAGATTAATGGAAGGTAAATTCATCACTCTTGAAGGCATAGAGGGCTCAGGAAAGTCAACTAATCTAAGTGTCATTAAACAAATACTAGATGAAAAGCAAATAAACTATATAGTCACTAGGGAGCCTGGAGGAGGACCTTTAGGACACAATTTAAGAGAGATATTATTAGATAAAAGTAACACTATCTCACCTTCAGTCGAAATGTTATTGATGATGGCAGATAGAAAAGATCATGTTGATAATGTAATTAACCTGAATTTAAAAAAAGGTAACTGGGTTGTTTCAGATAGGTATTTAGACTCCACTATTGCTTATCAAGGGGGTGGTAGACAGCTAGACGTAAATTTAATTACTTTTTTAAGTGCAGAGCTGGATTTGCCAACACCCGATTTAACTTTATTATTTGATTTACCTGTAAATAAAGCCCTGAAAAGAGCAAAAGAAAGATCTGAATTAGATAGGTTTGAAAGTGAACCTGCAGACTTTCATAACAGAATAAGAGATTCCTACCTAGAACAAGCATCTAAAAATGATAGATTTAAAATTGTTAATAGCGCAAAAAAAATAGAATCAGTAGCAGAACAGGTTAAAAATTACATTAATGAATTTATAGATGAATAAACTACCATCTTGGCAGAAAAAATACATTGATCTCTTATCAAAAGATGGACTACATCATGCATATTTATTCTTTGGAAGAGATGGACTGGGCAAGCGACTGTTGCTATCTAATCTTAGTCAGGGCATTTTGTGCGAGCATACAAGCTTATTCCCATGCGGAAAATGCCAGAATTGCAAGTTGTTTTTAAGTCGAAACCATCCTGATCTTCATAATCTATCAATAGAAGAAGGGAAAAAAAATATTTCTATTGCGCAAGTTATAGATTTAAGAGAAAAAATATATGAATCTTCTTTTTTAGGTAAGAGTAAAATTATTTTGATTCCTAACATTGAATCTATGTCTCGTGATGCTTCTGATGCTATTTTAAAGATTCTAGAAGAGCCTCCCAAAGACACTTTTTTTATAATGTCTTCAAATTTTATTCATCTAATTCCTTCTACTATAAGGAGCAGGTCTGTAGAAATGGAAATTAAAAAACCTTCTATTGAAGAATGTCGTGAATGGCTATCAGAGAGCTATTCAGAAAATATAGATCTAGCAATTGAACTTGCAGAAAATAGACCATTTGTTGCAAAAGATTTATTAGAATTAAACCTCTTAGAACTCAGATCTAGTTTTATCAAAGACATATCGGGAATTATTAAATCTGGAAAAGATATTGTTAATATTTCAGAGAATTGGAATAAAGAATTAGAAACCTTACCTCTTAAAATTGAATGGATGTCATGTATTCTTGTTGATGCAATTAAACATAATGCAACACAATATGCTGAGGTTGTAAGTGATAGTGAAAACATAACCAGGTATTTAGGAGAAAAGTCTGATATTTTTAATTTATATTTACTATTAAACAAAACTAATAAAATATGGAACTTATTTAGTAACGATTCTAATCTTAGAAAGGATTACCAATTACAATCTTTATTTGTAGAGTGGGAAAGAGAGCTCGGTATATCTAGTTAATAAAATCCAATATTAACTTATTAGTAAGTTCTTTTTTTTCTAAATGTAAAAAATGTCCACAATCTGGAAGTATTTTAATTTCTAAGTCCTCAAAATAATCTCCCATACCTTCAGATAAATAATGACCTATACAACCATCATTTTCGCCGTGTAAATACAAAGAGGGGATAGTTATTTTTTTTGATAATAAATTTGTAGCTAATTCATTGATTCTTTCAGATTGTAAATTTTGCTGAAAAGTACAACGATAGTATGCAAGCGCTTTTGAAAGTACTGTATTTTTTGAAAGTACGTCTATAGTTGCCTTTGAATATTTCTTATACTCAGGCCAGTTAGGGGACCAATCTGACCATAATCTATCAATAAATTTAAAATCATTAAAAGATACAGCAATTTCTGCAATTTCTAATTGAAAGAAAAACATATACCAAGACTTTCTTTGTTGTTCTGCATCGCTTAAAAATGCAGTCCCAACACTTAAACCATGGGGAACTGATACAGATATTAATTTGCTTACTAAATCTGGCCTTATTCCAGCCACAGCATAAGAAACACTTGAACCCCAATCATGTCCAAATAGTAGAATTTTTTTATCAGTTACACTCTCAATGAAATTTATCATTTCTTCAGCTATCCGAACAGATTGGTAAGTATCTAGATCTTTATCTTCAGGATGATATCCCGGCATGTAAGGAACAATGGCCTGGTATCCTTTGGAAGCAAAAAAAGATAATAGATCTTTATAGTTTTCAGGGCAGTCTGGAAACCCATGTAAAAATACTATCGGATCTCCTTGACCTTCAGAGTAATAGTAATGTTCGGAGGTTGATTTTAATAATTCCATTATTTTTAGATTTATATAAAATTTATTGTTTCTTAAAGTATGATTAGTAACAGTACAAAAGTAAATTAATTAAATATAAACGCTATGATAAAAATTTGGTCAAAACCCAACTGTATATTTTGTGACAAGGCAGTTAATCTTTGTAAGCTCAAAAATCTTGAATTCGAGAAATTAATGATAGATGTTGACTATACAAGAGAAGAGTTAATTGAAAACTTTCCTAATGCTAGAACTTTTCCACAAATTACTATGGATGGTGAATACATAGGCGGCTTTACTGAATTAGATGCACATTTATCATAATGGAAACCCTAACTGGAATTTTAGATTTTCTTACCTATTGGTTAGTTGACCAGTATTGGTTTCCAGCTTTTTTAATAGGTACAGGTATATTTTTTACCATTTACTTAGGTTTTCCACAGAT
>MDTG01259293.1_pt1 | contig 11949 bp, 12 predicted proteins | sample 811421 | NCBI WGS metagenome assembly MDTG01 (sample SAMN05326645, study PRJNA326480) | marine metagenome | isolation source: seawater | place: Pacific Ocean: South East | collected 2011 | reverse complement strand
CGAAGCGGCGGCTTGGCGGTTTCCCTTCGGGAAACCGCATGACCATTCAAGCGCTTGGCCGATCGCGGCCGGGAGGCCGCTCCTACGAGGTGGGGGTCAGCCCTGGGCGAGGAGCTGGCGCAGGTCGCTGATCGCGGCGTTGGCCCGGGAGATGTAGGAGGCCATCACCAGGGAGTGGTTGGCCAGCAGGCCCAGGCCGTCGCCGTTGAGGATCACCGGGCTCCAGATGGTGTCCTGGGTGGACTCCAGCTCGCGGATGATCTGCTGCAGGCTGACCCGGGCGTTCTTCTTGTCCAGCACGTCGCCGAAGTCGTGCTCCATGGCCTTGAGGAAGTGCAGCAGCGCCCAGGTCTGGCCCCGGGCCTCGAAGAACACGTCGTCGATGTCCATCCAGGGCGTGCGGACCGTTTCCTCGGCGGGGGCCCTGGTCGCCTGGGCCGCGCCCGGGTCGCCGGCCAGGTCGACGTTGAGCTGGCGCTTGCCGACGCTGGCGGAGAGGCGCTGGGACAGGCTGCCGAGCCGGGGTTCCACGCCCTCGAGCCAGGCCCGCAGGTTGTCGGCCCGGGCGTAGAACTGGGCGTTCGGCTCGTTCGGGTCCGCCAGGCGGTCCAGGTAGTCCTCGAACAGCCGGATGCCGTCCCGGTATTCGCTCTCGCTCTGGGGGAACGCCCAGCTCGAGTTGTCGAAGAAGAACTTGCCTTCGGCCACGGACAGGTCCGGATCCTCGGTGGACTGGCTCTGGGAGCGGGAGAAATCGATGCGGAAGGCCCGGGCGGCGTCACGGATCTGGGTGAGCACGCCGAATTCCCAGTTCGGCACGTTGTCCATCCACACGCCGGGCGGGAACAGGTCGTTGCTGACGTAGCCGCCGCGTTTCTCGAGCAGCGTGTCCGCCATGTGGATCAGGGTGACGGTGGTGGTGTAGCCGATCACCCGTGTGCGGCCGCGATCCTCGGCGTGGGCGGCGGCAAACTCCTGCACGGCGAAGGTGTCCGGCTCGTAGTCCCACCACCAGGCGAGCGCCAGGCAGCCGATCAGGTACACGCCGATCAGCAGGGCGGCCACGCGGCCCGCCATGCCCAGGGTGGCGCCGCGCGCCTTCAGGGTCTGCCACAGTCCTCCGGCCATCATGCTTCTCCCAGGCTCACGGTGCGGAATCGCACCGTCGTGGTCTCGCCGTCGCTGCGCTCGAAGGTCACGTCGATGCCTTCGGCGGGCAGGGACTCGATGCCGAACAGCATCAGATGCCGTCCGCCTGGCTCGAAGCGTACGGTTTCCCCGGCGCCGATCTCAACCGAGTCGAGCTGGCGCATGCGCATCATGCCGCCGTCCTGCTCGCTGACGTGCATCTCCACGGCATTCGCGGCGGGGCTCGAGACGCCGGTCAGCACCACCGCCTCGGTGCCGCCGTTGCGGACCGCGAAGTAGCCGGCCGTCATGGTCCGCCCGGGTACCGGCTCGCGGACCCGGGCCTCCTCGAACGCGAGCCCCGCCGGGGCCGGCGCGGCGTCGGGGGCGCCGCCTCCGCAGGCGCCCAGGGTGAGCAGGGTCAGCAGCAGGATCGCCGGGCTGGCGTTCCGGGTGCGGCGGTTCAACGACGTAGACATAACACCTCGATTGCCGGGGGCGAGCCGATGTTGAGCCGCGCCTGGATGCGCTGGGCGCCGGCGCTGCTCATCTGCTGGTAGATCCATCGCCCCTCGGCATCGTTGCGGGCGGTGATCTCGGTCCGGCAGCCCTCGACCCGGCTCGCGGCGCCGGCCTGACGCAGGACGTCGGCAACGGCGTCGGTCCGGTCGCGCAACCCGACCGGGTCGAGGCGGATGACCTGCCGGTCGGCGCCGTCGATCAGGTCGATCTGGGCCTGGGTCGGCGGAATGCCGGCGTGGTCCGGGTCCACCAGCCGGGCCCGGTCCAGCATGGCCCGGGCCTGCTCGAACCGGCGGCCGTCCACGGCGCCAAGCGCCAATTCCAGGTAGCGCTCGACGATCCGCTCCAGGCCGCGGCGGGCCTCGTCGTTGTCGGGGTCGAGCAGGCGCACGCGGTCGTACAGGTCCAGGGCGCTGCCGGCCATGGGATAGGTGAGGTGATCCTCGGCGATGGCGCGGTCGGCGCGGTCGAGCAGCGCGGCGACGGTGGCGCGCTCCTCCGCCGTCAACGGCGGCCGTTGCGGGGCGGCGGCCGCGGCGGGCTCCGGCGTGGTCTCGGGCGGCGGCACGGTCTCCGGACCGGCGTCGGGTTCCGGCGCGGCCGGCGGTGCGAGCGCCGTGCACCCCGCGGCCAGCAGCAGAACCAGCATGAGGCCGCTGCGGGGACCATTCAGAAAAGTAAACTGCCGAAACGGGTTCAAGGCACAGATCTCAGAATCGCGGGCCCGGGTACGGTATAGTGCCCGCACACCGGGCGAACTCCAACGCCCGCGGCGTGTCGATAGAGAGCGTGCCGGCGTGGCGTCGGCGCGGAGTCAGCAACGAACGGGGTCGAGCGCGTGCCAGGGATCGAATCTGCCTCAACCAGTCGCCGTCGGGTCGACGCAGTCCGACGGCGGCCCGTCGCGGTGCCGCTGGCGGCGCCCTCTCCGGTCCGTCCGATGGCGTGGCTGGCGGCGCTGATGCTACTGGCGGCGGCCCTGCTGGCCGCCTGGCCCGGCCATGCGGCTCAGGGCTCGGCCCTGGACAAGTGGCTCCAGGAAGAGGCCGACTTCCTGCCGGTGGACGAAGCCTTCCGCCTCACCACGGAGGTGGGCGCGGACGGCGCCGTGCTGGTGCGCTGGGAAATGCCCGACGGCTACTACCTGTACCGTCACCGCTTCGATTTCATGACCCGGCCCATCGAGGGCGAGCGCACCACCGACGTGGTCCTCGGCGAGCCGGAGATTCCGCCGGGCAAGCGCAAGATCGACGAGTACTTCGGCGAGGTCGAGGTCTACTACCACGAAGCCCAGGCCCGGGTGCCGGTGAAGTCCGGCGCCGGCCCGGTGGAAGTGGGCATCAGCTATCAGGGCTGCGCCGACGCGGGCCTGTGCTATCCGCCCGAGACCAAGTGGATCGCCTTCAACCTGGGCAGCGCGGACGGCGCCGGCGGCGGAACGCCCGCGGCCGCGGCGGCGGGCTCGGGCAGCGGCGTGCCCGCCACCGAGGAGCAGGCGCTGGCCTCGGTGCTGGCCGACGGCAGCCTGCTGACCGCGCTGCTGCTGTTCTTCCTCGGCGGTGTCGGCCTCGCCTTCACTCCCTGCGTGCTGCCCATGGTGCCGATCCTGTCGAGCATCATCGTCGGCCAGTCCGACGACATCACCCGGCGGCGGGCCTTCACCCTGTCGCTCGCCTACGTGCTCGGCATGGCGTTCACCTACGCCGCCCTCGGCACCGTCGTGGGCCTGTTCGGCGCCAGCCTGAACCTGCAGGCGATGCTGCAGTCGCCGCCGGTGCTGGTGTTCTTCGCCGGGGTGTTCGTGCTGCTGTCGCTGTCCATGTTCGGCTTCTACGAGCTGCAGCTCCCCCAGCGCTGGCAGAACGCGCTGAACGACGTCGGCAACAAGGTCGGCGGCGGCAAGCACTTCGGCGTGCTGGTCATGGGCTCCCTCTCCGCGCTGGTGGTGTCGCCCTGCGTGTCGGCGCCGCTGGCTGGCGCGCTCATCTATCTGAGCACCACCGGCGATGCGCTGCTCGGCGGCGGCGCGCTGCTGACCCTCGGCCTCGGCATGGGCGTTCCCCTGCTGGTGATCGGCGCCAGCGGCGGGCATCTGCTGCCCCGGGCGGGCGCCTGGATGAACGGCGTGAAGGCCGTCTTCGGCGTGGGCCTGCTGGCGGTGGCCGTGTGGCTGCTGGAGCGCGTGGTGCCCGCATCGGTGACGTTGGCCCTGTGGGCAGCCCTCGCCATCGGCAGCGGCGTCTACCTCGGCGCCCTGGACTTCTCGCCCCGGCAGGGCTGGCAGCAGCTCTGGAAGGCCGGCGGCGCGTTCGGCTTCATCTACGGCGTGCTGCTGCTGATCGGCGCGGCCAGCGGCGCCGAGGATCCGCTGAAGCCGCTGGGCGGGCTCGGGGTCGCTGCGCGCGGCGGCGAGGCCGAGGTCCGGCGGGAGGAAGCCGAGTGGCATGCGGTGTCGAATCTGGCGGACCTGGAGGCGGAGCTGGCCAAGGCGGGGGCCGAGGGCCGGATGGCCATGCTCGACCTGTATGCCGACTGGTGCATCTCCTGCAAGGTGATGGAGCGCAACGTGTTCCCCCGTCCGGAGGTGGACAGCCGGCTGCGGCAGTTCCGGCTGCTGCGGGCCGACGTCACCGAGAACGATGCCGAGGACAAGGCGCTGATGAACCGCTTCGGCCTGTTCGGGCCGCCGAGCCTGGTGTTCTTCTCCGTCGACGGCCGGGAGCTGTCCGACGTGCGGGTCCAGGGCGAGGTGGGCGCCGAGCGCCTGGCCAGCCATCTCGAGGCCGTGCTGCAGCGCGACGCTGATCAGATCGCGAGCCTCTGAGCCCGGCCCGACCCGGGCGCCGCCGCGCGGCGCCTGACGATCCGTCCCCGGTTCTGGCAGAATTCGCGGATTCTGCGGGAGAACCGCCATGGCGCGTCTGCTGGTCCTGCACGGACCGAACCTGAATCTGCTCGGCACCCGTGAGCCCGAGGTGTACGGCTACGACACCCTGGCCGACATCGATGCCCGGCTGAAGGCGCTGGTGACCGGTGCCGGCCACCAGCTCGACAGTCTTCAGAGCAATGCCGAGCACGAGCTGGTGGACCGCATCCACCGGGCCCGGGACGAGGGCGTCGCCTTCATCGTGTTCAATCCCGGCGCCTTCACCCACACCAGCATCGCCCTGCGCGACGCGCTGCTCGGCGTGTCGATACCGTTCATCGAGGTGCATCTGTCGAACGTGCACGGCCGGGAGGCGTTCCGCCGCCAGTCCTTTCTGAGCGACGTGGCGGTCGGCGTGATCACCGGCCTCGGGGCCAAGGGCTACGAGCTGGCCCTGCAGGCTGCCATCGCCCGGGTGGACAACGGCTGAGGTGGCCCATGGACCATGACGGCATCAGGGCGCTGGTCGCGCTCATGGAGGAATGCGGACTGGCCGAGCTGGAGCTCGGCGAGGGCCCCGGGCGGGTACGCCTGGTGCGTGCCGGCGCCGGGCCCGCCGCCGCCGCTGCGGAGCCGCCGGCCCGACGCGCGCCGGGAGCGGAGCAGGGGCGCGCGGTGCGGGCACCCATGGCGGGTACGTTCTACGCCGCGCCGGAGCCCGGGGCGGAGCCCTTCGTCGAGGTGGGCGCCGCGGTGTCCGGCGGGGCGGTGCTGTGCATCATCGAGAGCATGAAGATGATGAACGAGATCAAGGCCGACGCCGGCGGCGAGATTCTCGACGTGTGCGTCGCCAACGGCCAGCCGGTGAACGCCGGCGACGTGCTGTTCCGCATCGGCTGACCGGTGTCCTGGCTCAAGCTCACCGTCGGCGTGTCCCGGGAATCCGCCGACGCCGTCAGCGACCGGCTGTCGGAGATGGGGGCCGCGGCGGTCACGCTCACCTCGGACACGGCCGGCCCGGACGGCGAAGAGGTGCTGCTCGAGCCCCTGCCCGGTGAGCAGCCGCTGTGGCGCGAGATCGTGCTCGAAGCGCTGCTGCCGCCCGACACCGCCATCGCCGCGCTGCGGGACGCCGTGGAAGCCTGCGGCGGCCGCCTGCTGGACGCCGGATTCCTCGCCGAGGACGACTGGCTCAGCCGCTGGCGCGCCCACGCCGTGCGGGCGTGCTTCGCGGGGCGGCTGTGGCTGATGCCGCGGGACGAGCCGTTCGAGGCGCCTCCCGGCGCCGACCCGGTGGTGCTCCGGCTCGACCCCGGGCTGGCCTTCGGATCGGGTTCCCATCCCACCACCCGGCTGTGCCTGGAGGGGCTCGCCGGCCTGGACCTGCGCGGCTGCCGGGTACTGGACTACGGCTGCGGCTCGGGCGTGCTCGGCGTGGCGGCGGCGCTGCTGGGCGCCGCCGAGGTGGTGGCGGTGGATCACGATCCCCAGGCCCTGTTAGCGACCCGGGACAACGCGGCCTACAATCAACTGGACGACGGTCGGCTCGCCGCCGTACTGCCGGAGGACCTCGCGCCTCCCGGCACGCCGCCCCGGACGGGGCGGATCGGCGGGACGTTCGACGTCGTGGTCGCGAACATCCTGGCGAATCCGCTGGTGGATCTGGCGCCGGAGCTGACGGCCCGGCTGCGCCCCGGAGACGGGCGGCTGATGCTGTCCGGGCTGCTGGCCGAACAGGCCGGGATGATCCGCGAGGCTTACACCGAGGTCGAGTTCGAGGCGCCGGTCGCGGAGGCGGAATGGATCCGCCTCGACGGTCGGCGCCGGGACTGACGCCTCGCGGCCGGCGTACCCGGAATCCGATGGCACACATGGCCGAAGACGAGCTCGAACCCCTGATCACCGAGTGCCCGAGCTGCGGCACGCGCTTTCGCGTGACCGAAGCTCAGCTCCAGCGCGCCCGCGGCCGGGTGCGTTGCGGCGCCTGCCTGACCGTGTTCGACGGCGTGGAGCACCTGACCCTCGAGTCCGCGCGGGTCTACGCGGACGAGGATCAGGCGCGCCAGGACCTCGACGACATTCTCGACGAGCTCGCCGGCGGCCCGGCCGGCCAGGAGCCGGAGTCCGAGCCTCCCGGCGGCCGTCCCGCGGCCACCCTCGAGGAGGCTGCGCCGGTGGCGACGCCGCCGTTCCGCCCGGCGTACCGGGCGCCCATCTTCGCGGGCTTCGAGGACGCCGAGCCGCCAGCGGCGGAACCGGACATCGCGCGGACCTTCGAGATCGTTGGGGAAGCGCCCGCGGCGGATGAAGCGCCCGCGGCGGATAAAAAGTCCGCGGCCGATGAAAAGTCCGCGGCGGAGAAAGCGCCCGCGGCGGATAAAAAGTCCGCGGCGGATAAAAAGTCCGCGGCGGATGAAGCGCCCGCGGCTGATGAAGCGCCTGCGGCTGATGAAGCGCCTGCGGCGGAGAAAGAGCCCGCGGCTGATGAAGAGTCCGCGGCCAATGAAAAGCCCGCGGCGGACAAACAGCCCCCGGCTGGTGAAAAACCCGCGCCGAACCACGCGCCGGCGCCGACCCTGACGACCCCGGGGGAACCCGTGGAACCGCCGTCCGCGCCGGCCGATGCGCTGGACGCCGCGCCGGACCGGGAGCCGGTGGTGTTCGGTGAACGGCCCGCCCGGCGCCCACTGGTGTGGGTGGGCATCGTGGTCGGCGTCCTGCTGCTGGTGGGCCAGGTGCTCTGGTATCAGTTCGACGACTGGTCCACCGATGCCCGATGGCGGCCGGTCTACGGCTCCCTGTGCCGCGTGCTCGGCTGCGAGCTGCCCCAGCAGCAGGACCGCAGCCTGCTGGCCACCCGCAACCTCGCCGTGCGCACCCATCCGACCCAGCCGGACAAGCTGCTGGTGAACGCCATGATCGTCAACGAGGCGGAGTTCGCGCAGCCGTTTCCCGTCCTCGAGCTGCGCTTCACAACGGTGCGGGGCATGCTGGTGGCGGGTCGCCGCTATCAGCCCGACGAGTACCTCGACGGCGACGCGGCGGGGCTGTCGCTCATTCCTCCGCGGACTCCGGTGCAGGTCGAGCTGACCATCGACGACCCCGGCCCCGAGGCGGTGAACTACTTCCTGCGCTTCCGCTGAGCCGTCCGCGGCCCTTTCGGCCGGCGCCGACGTTGAGGTCGCCGGGCGAGGCGTTACAATTGCGCCCCTTTTCCTCGTGACACCATCCGCGACCGAACACGTGGTTTCCATCGGGCCTCATCAGCTTCGCAATCGGGTCCTGCTGGCTCCGATGGCCGGCATCACCGATGCGCCCTTCCGGGAGTTGGCCTGGCGCTTCGGCGCGGGCTACGTGGTCTCGGAGATGCTGGCCTCCCGGGGCGAGCTGTGGCACACGGAGAAATCCCGGCTGCGCCGGGCGGACGTGCCCGGCATCGAGCCCCGGGCGGTCCAGATCGCCGGCGGCGATCCGGCCACGGTGGCCGAGGCCGCCCGCCGCCACGCCGACGACGGCGCGGACGTCATCGACATCAACTTCGGCTGCCCGGCCAAGAAGGTCTGCCGCAAGGCCGCCGGCTCCCAGCTCCTGGCGGAGCCGGAGCTGGTGGTGGACATCGTCCGGGCGACGGTGGCGGCCGTGGCCGTGCCGGTGACGGTGAAGACCCGCATCGGCTACACGCCCGGGCAGCGCAACGTGGCCGAGCTCGCCTACCGGCTCCAGGAGGAGGGCGCCGCCGCCATCGCCATTCACGGCCGCACCCGCGCCTGCCGCTTCGAGGGGACCGCCGAGCACGACACGGTCGCCGCGGTGAAGGCCCGGCTGCGCATCCCCGTGTTCGCCAACGGCGACATCCGCACGCCGGCCCAAGCCCGCGCGGTGCTGGAACGCACCGGCGTCGACGGCGTGATGGTCGGCCGCGCCGCGCTCGGCGCGCCGTGGCTGCTCGGCATGATGGCCGACCCGGCCAGGCTCGAGCCCACGCTGGCCGAGAAATGGCAGGTGATCGCCGAGCACGTCGCCGCCCTGCACGCGTTCTACGGCCCGGGCCGCGGCCTGCGGGTCGCCCGCAAGCACGTCCAGTGGTATCTGGAGCAGCTCGGCGTCGAGCCGCGCGGGGCCGCCTCCCCGGTGCGGGCGTTTCATCGCCTCGACGATGCCGCCGCCCAGCTCGACTGGATCGCCGCCATGGGCCTGGAGCAGGCAGCGTGAGCGCCGGCAGGCCGCCGGCCGGCCCCCGGGCCACCATCAACGGCGGCGCGTCGACCCTGCGCGAGCAGGTGGCGGGCCTGCTCGACGACTACTTCGCCACCCTGGACGGCGAGCTGCCCTGCGATCTCTACGAGGTGGTGATCGGCGAGGTCGAGCGGCCGCTGCTCGAAGGCGTGATGCGCTACGTCGGCAACAACCAGAGCCAGGCCGCCGAGGTGCTCGGCATGAGCCGCGGCACCCTGCGCAAGAAACTCAAGACCCACGGAATCCTATGAACGATACGGTCACTGTGAAACCGGCCCGGGCGCTGCTCAGCGTCTCGGACAAGACCGGCCTCGTCGAGCTCGGCCAGGCGCTCGCCCGCCACGGCGTGGAGATCCTCTCCACCGGGGGCACCTACCGCACGCTGGAGGCCGCCGGCGTGCCGGTGGTGGAGGTGGCCGCCCATACCGGCTTTCCCGAGATGATGGATGGCCGGGTCAAGACCCTGCACCCGACCATCCACGGGGGCATCCTCGGCCGTCGGGGCACCGACGACGCGGTCATGGCCGACAACGGCATCGGCGCTATCGACGTCGTCGTGGTCAACCTCTATCCCTTCGAGGCGACGGTGTCCCGGGCCGACTGCACCCTCGACGAGGCCATCGAGAACATCGACATCGGCGGGCCGGCGATGCTGCGCTCCGCGGCCAAGAACCACGCCGACGTGGCGGTGGTCGTGGACCCGGCGGACTACCCGGCGCTGGTCGAGGCCCTGGATGCCGACGGCGGCACGTCCCTGGCGATGCGCCGGTCGCTGGCGGTCAAGGCCTACCGGCACACCGCGCGCTACGACGCCCTGGTGGCCGCCTATCTGGGCGGCGAGACGCTGCTGCCGGAGTCCCTGTCGCTGACCTTCGACAAGCTCATGGACATGCGCTACGGCGAGAACCCCCATCAGCAGGCGGCGTTCTACCGGGAGGTGCGGCCCGGCCCGGCGCGGACCGGCACGGTGGCGAGCCTCACCCAGCATCAGGGCAAGGCCCTGTCGTTCAACAACGTCGCCGATGCGGACGCGGCGCTGGAGTGCGTCAAGGCGTTCGACGACGCGCCCGCCTGCGTCATCGTCAAGCATGCCAATCCCTGCGGCGTGGCGGTGGGCGACACCCTGCTGGACGCCTACCAGCGGGCGTTCGCCACGGACCCGACCTCGGCCTTCGGCGGCATCATCGCCTTCAACCGCGACCTGGACGGCGCGACCCTGGAGGCAATCCTCGACGCGCAGTTCGTCGAGGTGGTGATCGCCCCCCGGGTGGACGACGACGCGGTGGCCGTGGCCCGGCGCAAGAAGAACGTCCGGCTGCTGTCCTGCGGCGCCCTCGAAGCCGGCGGCCGCGGCCTGGAGTACAAGCGGGTCGGCGGCGGGCTGCTGGTGCAGAGCGCCGACGAGCTGTGCCTCGACGAGCAGGCGCTGAAGGTCGTGAGCGCGCGCCAGCCCTCGGCCGAGGAGATGGCCGACCTGCTGTTCGCCTGGAAGGTGGCCTGGTTCGTCAAGTCGAACGCCATCGTCTATGCCGGCGGCGGCCGCACAGTGGGCGTCGGCGCGGGGCAGATGAGCCGTGTGGTGAGCGCCCGGATCGCGGGACTGAAGGCCGAGGAGGCGGGGCTGACCGTGGCCGGGTCGGTCATGGCGTCCGATGCGTTCTTTCCGTTCCGCGACGGCATCGACGCAGCGGCCGACGCCGGCATCACCGCGGTGATCCAGCCGGGCGGCTCGGTGCGCGACGACGAGGTGGTCGCGGCGGCCGACGAGCACGGCATGGCCATGGTATTCACCGGCGTGCGCCACTTCCGGCATTGAACACGCCCGGCCGTTCCGGCCACCGAGCAGTCAGACAGGGAGACGGGCGATGAAGATCCTGGTGATCGGCAGCGGCGGGCGCGAGCACGCCCTGGCGTGGAAGGCGGCCCAGTCCGCCGGTGTCGAGGCGGTGCTGGTGGCCCCGGGGAACGCCGGCACGGCGCGGGAACCGGGGCTCGAGAACGTGGACGTCGCCGTCGACGACTTCGCGGCGCTGGAAGCGCTGGTGCGGCGTGAAGCGGTGGACCTCACCATCGTCGGCCCCGAGGCGCCGCTGGTGGCCGGCATCCGCGACCACTTCGACGCGGCCGGTCTGCCGTGCTTCGGCCCCAGCGCGGCCGCCGCCCAGCTCGAGGGCTCCAAGGCCTTCAGCAAGGACTTTCTCGCCCGCCACGGCATTCCCACCGCGGACTACCGGACCTTCAGCCGGCTCGACGAGGCCGAGCGTTACATCCGGGAGCGGGGCGCGCCCATCGTCGTGAAGGCGGACGGGCTCGCCGCCGGCAAGGGCGTGGTGGTCGCGGCCACGGTGGACGAAGCCCTGGAGGCGGTGCGCGGTATGCTCTCCGGTGACGCCTTCGGAGAAGCCGGCAGCCGCGTGGTGGTGGAGGAATTCCTGGCCGGCGAGGAGGCAAGCTTCATCTGCCTGTGCGACGGCCGGCTGGCCGTGCCGTTCGCCAGCTCCCAGGACCACAAGGCCCGGGACGACGGCGACCGTGGGCCCAACACCGGCGGCATGGGCGCCTACTCGCCCGCGCCGGTGGTCACGCCGGCGGTGCACGAGCGGATCATGCGGGAGGTCATCGAGCCGACCGTGGCCGGCATGGCCGCGGACGGCCATCCCTACGTCGGGTTCCTGTATGCCGGGCTGATGATCATGCCGGACGGGGCCCCGAAGGTGATCGAGTTCAACTGCCGGTTCGGCGATCCCGAGGCCCAGCCGGTGATGATGCGGCTGCGCTCGGACCTGGTGGCGCTGTGCCGCCGGGCGCTGGACGGCGCCCTGGACGGCGTCGAGCTGGACTGGGACCCCCGGGTGGCGCTGGGCGTGGTGATGGCCGCCGGCGGCTATCCGAACGGCTACGACAAGGGCGACGGGATCGACGGCCTCGATGACGTGGGCGCGGAGGATCTCAAAGTGTTCCACGCCGGCACCCGGCTCGACGGGGACCGGGTGGTGACCAGCGGCGGCCGCGTGCTGTGCGTGGTGGGCCTCGGTGACGACGTGGCGGCGGCCCAGCGCCGGGCCTACGACGGGGTGGACCGGATTCACTGGCGCAACCGGTATTTCCGGACGGACATCGGCCACCGGGCTATCGGGCGTTCCGCCCGATAGCCCGGTGGCTTGGCAGTTGCTGCGCAACTGCGGCCACGCAATGGG
>MDTG01233552.1_pt1 | contig 11949 bp, 10 predicted proteins | sample 811421 | NCBI WGS metagenome assembly MDTG01 (sample SAMN05326645, study PRJNA326480) | marine metagenome | isolation source: seawater | place: Pacific Ocean: South East | collected 2011 | reverse complement strand
CATATTGTAAGCATGTTGAAATAACAAATAGCACAATAATGTTACGAAAATAGAAAATTTAACTATAGAAATGTTAAGACCTATACTTTCTATAGTTATTTGATCTAACAAATAATTTTTATCTAACTGAATAACGATATAAAATAGTATTAAACTTAATAAAAATTTAGAAGATGGTTTTAAATTATACTTATCATCATACAAACCAATTAAATAAAAGACTATAGGAAAAACTAAAAATAAAAAAATCCAGTTAATTTTTGAAATCTGTAAATAATCAAAAATATCTAACTTAAAAAAACTATTCAATAAGATTATCAATATATAATTAAGAACTATTAATAAACCACCCGTGATTGGAACTTTTTTTTTTTGTTTTTTTCTTTTGTTATCAGGGAAATCAAAAATATTAAAAATTTTTTGAATATTTGAATAATAAGTTAAAAATAGTAAATTAAAGATTATTAAAGAGATATAAATAATTACCATATTTTAATTTGTGTTAATTTTTTAAAGATTTTTAAAATTAAATATAAATAATTAATTTTCAGGTTATTCAACTTAAAAGACTTAACTACCTCATTATTGGATATAAGAATATTTTTTAAATTTTTTGTACTAGTGCCATGTGAACGCATACCAACAAATATTTTATCTATAAATTTACTTTTTATTCTATTTTTACCAAAAACTCTTAACATAAATTCAAAATCTGAAGCAATTTGAAGTTTTTCATTAAATTTTCCAAGCTCTTGATAAATTTCTTTTTTAATAAAAAGTGAAGTATGGGGAGGATGTTTGCATTTTAAAAAATCTTCCGGAAAAAATTCTTTTGAATTAAAAATCCTATAAATCTTGTTTAAATCATTTCTTTTATAAATCTTAACATTTGAATGCACTGCTGAAATATTGGGATTATTGTTAAATACTAGTTCCAAACTTTCAAATACATCACTACTTATATAAAAATCATCAGAATTAAGTATGGCTAAAAATTTATTTCTAGCTTTATCAATACCAATGTTTATTCCTTGATAAATTCCTATATTTTGTTTTGATATAAGAACTATATTTTTAAATTCCTTACTAAATTTTTTAACTATTGCAATTGTATTATCTGATGATCCTCCATCAACTATAATATGTTCTAAAGACTTAGAATATTTTTGTTTTTGGACAGATTCAATACAATCAGCTATAAACTTTTCTCCATTTAAAACTGTGGTGATAATTGAAAATGACATATAAATTTAATTAATGATATTATATTACATTCTTGTAAATTTATTATATTTTTGTTCATTCTTATTTTTTGGTGAAAAAATATCAAGAATGTCCGGTATCGACAAAAGTTTAGAAAAGATATCAATCAAATATCTTCAATATCCAATTTTATCTATAAGTTTTTTTACTTACATTTCATCTATTTTGATACAGATTGGAATAAAAATTAGTTTTATAGCAATCGCTTTTAATACCCTATTTCTTAGTACTGGAATTTTTTATCTTCTTAAAAAGAAAAATGATTTAAAATTTATTAACCCTTCAAATATAAAGAATGAATTTGTTTTAATAATAATCATATTATCTTATTTACTACTATCTTTCTCACCAATTACAGATGCGGACTCTTTGGCCTATCATGCATATTTTCCCAAAAAAATATTATACTTTAATCAATTTAATTTTGATTTTTACAATTTTCATGAAAGCTTAATTGGTTTACTAGAGTTTTTTTATACAATTCCACTTTTTATAAAATCAGAGCACACCTTACATCTAATTAATTTTTTTTCCTTTTTAAGTATAGTCTCTATTTTTTATAAGACTTACTCAGGAAAAGAAAATTATATTAAAATTATTTGTTTATTAATATTTACTTCACCAATATTTTTACATTTAGTTTATTCTGCAAAACCTCAACTTTTATTCATAAGCTTAAGTCTTTTAAGTTTTTGTTTAATTTATAATGAAAATATACTTAAAAATTTTAAGTTTATCATATTATTAATTTTTATAATTATTTTTAATTTTTCAGGTAAATCAAATTTTTTAATTTCATCTTTGGTATTATCAGTTTTTTTATTTTCTAAAATTTATAAAAATCTAACATTAAGTATCATTTTAAAAATTATATTTGTTTCTTTAATATTATATATGCCAATTGTTTATGGCAAATATCTCAACTTGGATAAATTTAATTTAAACAACCTAATAAATTTTATCCCTTCATATTTACCTGGTTATAAAGAATTTTGGATTTACTTAACGAATGCTCAAAAAGAAAATTTTTTTCCAATAAGTCTTTTTTTTCCTACAAATTTAACAAATATTTCTCTATCTCTTGGATTGTGGCCACTATTAATTTTGTTTATCTTAAAAATAAAAAAAGAGATAATTTTTCCTGTTACCTTATTTTTTTTGATGATTACTTTAGGGCTAAAGAATAACAGGTTTTATTTAGAACCTTTTTTATGGATTAGCTATATATTGATAACAAATATAATTTTAAAAGATAAATACAAAAAATTTATAGAAAACTTCAGTTTAATTCAAATAATTCCTATGTTTGGTATACTTATTTATACCTCGCTATATTTCTTCTCTGCAAACTTAAACCAAAATCAAAAACAGGAAATTTTAGCCAATAGTGCTTACGGTTATAATTTTAATAAAATAATTAATGAGAAAATTGGAAATAAAGAATTTGTATTATACAATTCAAGATCACTTTATTATGGAAATTTAAATTTGATTTATATGGAATTTGAAAAATTTTCAAAAGATAATTTTTATTATGAAATAATTGCAAATTTAAATCCTAAATATTTAGTCTTAATTGATAATGAAAAAAAAAATGAATTTTTAAATAATTGTAAATTAGATCTTATTTATAAATCGAAAATAAAAAGTAAGATTAATAGGAAAAATGTTTTTTTTGGAAAAAATTTTGAAAAAAATAGAATTTCTTCTATCAAAATCTATGAATTTAATAATAAAAATGCAAAGTTCTGCATTAACAAATAATTATTTAGATTATGTATTTTAACAAAAATAATATTTATGAAAAATTGCTTTTTTTATCATCGATTTTAACAATTACAATTTTTCTAATAAGGTTCTCAAATACAATTTCTATTTTTGAGCTAAAACACCTTTTTAGCAGCGGTTTTGAGGAGGAAAGTTTATTATCTATTTGGTACAAAATATATAATCAAAATTTATATGTTGATCATCTTGAATATCCTTATAGATGGTCAATATACAATTGGTTATTTTACGATTTATATTCATACTTTTTTATAATAATAAAAAAAATATTTAATATAGATTTCATATGGCTACCAAATACTCTAAGAATTTTAACACTTTTAGGAACTATTTTTATTGCTATAACATTTTTAAAATCAAGTTTAATACTTAATTCTAAAACCAAAACTAACTTTCATCTTATAATCTTAGTATTATTTGGTTTGTCTTTTGGATACTGGAATATGACAGTAAGGCCAGATGTTTTATCTTTGCTTTTCGAAGCAATTGCTATTTATATATTTATTAAAAATCTTAAAAAGAAGCAAATATTTCAGATAATAATTATTGCTTTACTTCTTTATATTTCTTGGTCATTTAAACAAACTTCATTGATTACTTTGGTTTCAATAAATATTTTTTGGCTATTTAATAAAGAATTTAAAAAAATTTTTTTCTTTAATTTAACTTATTTATCATTGGTATTTATTACCGTTTTTATAAATAGTGATTTTTATTTAAAAAGTATATATTTTTTTGACACATTTTATGTTTTCAATATTAGAATTTACTTACTGAATTTATCAAAAATATTCATTAAAAATATTTTTCTAATAATAAGCTTCACGATTTTTTTATTTATATATTTTAAAAATTTTAAAAAAAAAATATTTGATTTAAATTTTTTTTTAGTAGTTGGATCAATTCTTTCTTTAATTTATATTTTATATGTATTTACTAATGCGGGTGCTTCAGAAAACCATTCATTTATTATGCTTTATTATTTAAGTCTTTTATTAATAAATAATGAAAAAATTATTTTAGAAAATAACAATTATAAAAATATATTATCGTGTTCTTTGATAATATATATTTTTGCTTGTATTTTAATTCTTTCAAATCAATTAGGAAGATTATCTCCAAAATATTATTTAGAAATACGAAATTATATAAAATGTATAAATGAAAAAAAATTAGGAAATAAAATATTTATAGATTCAAATTATCATAGTCTCCCTTGGATTACTAACTATTTAAATCCTACAGTTACAACTTATAATTACCAATTCGAATTAAAAAATAATAGACTTAAGGATGGTGGTCATGAAGGTCTTATGGGAGAGGGTTTTTTTGATAATTTAATTTTAATAAATCCAAAAAAATTTAATTTAAAAAAATATGAAAAAATTGATCAATGTAATAAATTCAAAATTTATAAATTAGTCGATTCTTTTAATAACAACTGATCTGTTAAGTGCAAAAATATTTGGAAAAAATTTAATAAGAAGAATATCAATTAAATTTATTAAATTTAAAAAAAAAATATTTAAGCTAATTTTGGGACTTTTAACTAAATTACCTCCAGAATTTATAAATATAAAAAATTCACTTACCCACATTTTTTTTATTTTTAAAAATTTAAGTTTATTTTCAAATTTTGCTTTATCTCTAAAAAGTAATATTCCCATTGCATTATTTTCTCTGGGAAATTTTTTATCTTTTTTATAATTAAAGTAATCAATTTCAAAATTCCATTGCTCATGGTTACAAATCTTTAAAATCCAAGAAAAAATTAAAGATAATTCTGGTTCATTAATAAGAATTTTACCCTTTTTTTTTAAAATTTTTTGAAAATAATAAAACAACTTTATTGGATTTTTACAATGATGTAATGAATGATTTAAAATTATTATATCATATTTTTTATTATTTTTTGGTTTATTCATATCAAAATGTAAATCAACCCATGGATTTTTTATAATATCTGATGTTACAACATTTTTAATTATTTTTTTAATCAAACCATTTCCACTTCCTATTTCTAAGATTCTATCTTCTTTTTTTATATATTTTTTCATCCATATAAATCTGCTTTTTAATAAAAATCTTAAATTTTGATTTTTTTCAAATTCTTTTCTTGCAAATTCAAACGAACTTTTTTTTATGAGTCTATTTTTTTTTTTTGATCTAAATTTTTTTGCAATCATTGATAATTATTAAAATAATAAACTTTTAAGTGATTTTAAAGGATTTTGCATAATTGAATGAGGAGAATAACAATTCATCCAACATTTAGGGCATTTATTATTTTTTATATCTTTTCTTACTAAATCTGTATTTTCACTGTTAAAAATTTTCTTAAAATCATTCTCTTTAATATTCCCTATTGGTTTCATGAACATGCATGGTTTAACATCTCCATTTGGCATTATATGTGAGGATGTATTCAAAACTTCACAAGGGATTATGTTTTTATTTCTTTTTTCTTCAAGAAATCTAATACTTATTTTGATATGAATTTTTTCGATAATTTCTTGAATATTCTTAATAAAATAATTTTTGTATATCTTTTTAAGAGAGTCTAAAATTTTAATATCCTCTGGATTATTTTCCACCTTATAAATCCCTTCGCTATGTACAAATGTTACGGCTCTAATTTGATCTTTATAATCTTTATATTTATTTTTGATAAATTCATTGTTTGAATCACTCACTGTGATTCCATAATTTACATTTATTTTTGCTGAAGTAAGTTTATTATATAATCTTACACATTTTTTATAATTACCATTTATTCCTCTTAACTTATCATGGGTTTCTTCATCACCGTCTAAACTAATAGTAATGAGTACATCGAGCCCTTTATCTTTTGCATATTTTGCATATTTATAGGCCTTATCTACTGCAAGAGCATTAGTTGTGAATGCTAATATCTTAAGATTTTTACATTCTTTAACTGCTAAATCTATCATTTGGTAATAGTAATTCACTAGAGTAACCTCTCCCCCAGAAAGAGATAACCAAACTAAATTTTTATTTATTGATTGAAACAATTTTCTAATATGGTCTAAGTTAATTTCATTTTGTGGTTTAATTTTCCATATTTCACAAAAAACACAACGGGAATTACAAAGATCAGTTAAATTCAGCAATATTTTATAGGGAACAATTTCTCTTTCTTTTTTAAAAATTTTTAAATACCAAATTTTGATATTAGCTTTTATTATTTTTAATATTGTTGATAATTTCATTTTATATTTGAGTAATTCCTAATGAAATTAAAAGCAATACCTAAATTCAAAAAGAAAAAAAAACCACTATATGTTGAAAAAAAAGATCCAGTAAATTGGATAGGATTAAACAACATAAAAATAGGCAATATAACAATCATTAGTTGGCGTCTGTTTAATGAATCTCTTCTATAACTACCTATTGAGAGAAGAAATAGTCTAAATAATATAAAAGATACAATAAATAAACCTAAGATTCCTGTCTCAGAAATAATTTCAAAATAAATATTGTGTGGATGAATATTACAGGACAACTGAGCAATTTTTTTTTTTTCTAATTGTTTTAAAGGACATGAATAACGATATGATTTTATTCCTGATCCAATTATTGGGCTATCTAAAAATAATTCTGCAGCAGCTCTAAAATGTTGAAACCAATATAAATTTGATATATCTTTTTCAAAATTTTGTCTCTCTAATTGTGTTTTTGTTCGTGATAATAAATTTTCATATAATTTTTCTTGTTTAGTTAATTCAGAATTATTTGCTGACGGGATAGGAACATTATATATTAAAAAACAAATTGATAGATACGAAAATAAACATAATAGTTTCTTTTTATAATTTATCTGAGGAAAAATGGATATAAACAAAATTGAAAAAAAAATTATATTTAAGATTGGCATTCTTTCATTTGAAAGAATTATTGCTGTAGTAAAAAAAGAGAGATAAGTTAAATTTAAAAATATATTCTTATTAAAAGTGGATAATAATAAACCAATAAAGAAAAATTTTAAAATATATGAGCCAGGAATTTGATTTCCAAAAACTGCAGTTGACCTATTTTGTCCAACTAATGAATTACCAAATATATCAAATCCTGTAAAATATTGTAAATATATATTTAATGAAACAAACATTAAAGAAATGAACACAATAGGAGAGAAAAATTTTTTTATATCATTTGGACTTACGAATAAAGTTAAACCTAGACAAAAAATTATATTTTTTATTAAACCCAATAGACCTTGAAATGATAATTCTAAGTTTGTCGAAAAAAAAATATTAAAACTTACAAATAAAATTAAAAAAAAAGCAAAAAATAAATTTTTATTAGATGAGATTAACTCAAATTTTTTATCTTTAAAAAAATAAGCCATCGCAAATAGGTCAAATATTACTAAATTTGTATTTAATGCAGCTTTACCAATCATTATAGAAATAGGCAGACAACAAAATAACACTAATAAAATTTCTCTCATTCTTAAATTAATTGTAAACATTTTATTCATGGATTAAATTTTCATTAAAAAAGTTTATTTATATTAAAATTTAATATATCTAGATTATTCACTTATTGTGTTAAAAAAATGAATATAAAATTATCTAAATTTAATAGGCCATTATTATATAAAAATAAATTTAAATTTTACATCTGGTATTTAATTAATTCTTTTTTTATAAATACCTTCATTCCATTTTCATCGTTAAAAATTATATTATTAAAAATATTTGGAGCTAAAATTGAAAAAGGTGTAATTATCAACTCAAAAATTAATGTAAAATATCCTTGGAACTTAAATATTGGCTATGATTGTTGGTTGGGTAATGAAGTATGGCTTGATAATACTGAGATGGTAACTATTGGAAATGATTGTTGTATTTCCCAAGGAACATATATCGTAACTGGTAATCACAATTTTAAAAAAGAAAGTTTTGATTATTCTGGAAAAGAAGTGAATATCGGTGCTCACTCATGGATAGGGGCCAAATCTATAATTTGCCCTGGCGCTAATATAAAAGTAGGAAGTTTTATCAAAGTTGGATCTATAGTTAAATAAATGTGATAGTAAATTTTTTTTTAGATAATAGAATAGGAGGTCCACACAACTATTCTACAGAATTACAAAAATTATCAAAAAGACAATTTTTAAATGTCACTAGTGGAAAAAGCAAATTTTGCAAAACTTATATAATAAATTTAAGAAATTTTTGGAAATATTTTTTTATCATTGAGATTTTGATAAATATTTTTGAAATATTATTTATGTTTAATAAAAATAGATTTAAATATTTTTATGTATTCAGTATTTTTAATTTTGCTCCAATAATTTCAGGTATTTTATTAAGAAAAAAAATTAAATGGTTTATTGTTGAGGAACCAAAATTTTTTACAAAATTTTTTTATAAAATTTTAAACTTACTAGGAAATTTTGAAACAGTTGTGATCTCTAAATTTATTGCCAATATTTTAAAAGTCAAAAAATATAAAATTGTTTATCCATACATAGATACTAAATTTTGGAAAAATATACCCTCATTTAATTATAAAAAAAATTATCTAAAACTATTATGCGTTGGAAATTTAAATAAAACAAAAAATCATTTAAATTTATTAAAATATTTACAAAATATTAATATTTCATACGAGATAAGCATTATTGGAGAAATTTTGAAGACTCAAAAAGATTATATTAAAAAAATTCAAGAAATAAAAAAAAATATAAATAAAAATACCTCGAATAAAGTTATTATTTTGGGAAGATTGAATAAACACAAAATAAAAAATTTATTAAAAAAAACTGATTTATATATCTTGCCATCATTAACTGAGGGACTTCCATTATCTTTAATGGAAGCAATGTCTATGAGTAATTTATGTTTAATTTCAAGTAATAGCAATAAATCAAAATTAGTAAAAAACAATAAAAATGGATTTATTTTTCAATTGTCTAAAAATTCTTTTAAAAAATCAATAATCAAAATAATTAATCTAAATAAAAGTAAAAAAATTAATATCAAAAATGAAGCAAGAAAAACAATCATCAATGTTAACCTCAAAAATAAAATTAATGATTAAAAAAAAGTGTTTTTTTTTGGATAGAGATGGGGTTATAAATAAAGATTTAGGATATATCTATAAAAAATCAGATTTCAAGATATATAGTAAAACTGGTGAAGCAATAAAATACTTAAATCAAAAACAATTTATTGTTATTGTTATTACCAATCAGTCTGGCATAGGAAGAAAATTATTTACAGTTACTCAATTAAAAAAACTACACACTTATATGAAAAAAATGATTGCTAAAAAAAAAGGAAAAATTCATGATATTTTTTTTTGTCCTTATCATCCAACTGAAGCTTTTGGTAAATATAAAAGAGACTCTAAAGATAGAAAACCTAATAATGGAATGTTAGAAAAAGCTATAAAAAAATGGAATATATCTCGTTCAAATAGTTTAATGATTGGAGACAAAAAAACAGACTATCTTTGTGCAAAAAAGTCAAAAATTAAATTTTATTATAAAGAAAAAATTAATCTCCTTAATCAAGTAAAAAAAATATTAAAAGATCACTAATTTAATTTATTATAAAATTTTTTAATCTTTTTATAACTTTATCGTCTTGAGATTTGTAAACATTATTTTTGATAAATCTAATCAAATCACTAACTTTATTATCTTGATAATTTTTTTCATTAACCATTACTATATCTTTGTGATTTGTTTTATAAATTTTTTTTGAGCTGGTCAAAATTTCTTTTAATTTTTCACCTTTCTTTAAGCCGGTAAATTTTATTGGATAATCTTTTAAGCTGTAATGTTTAAGTAGGTCATCTACGATTTTCATAATTTTAATAGGTTTGCCCATTTTTAAAATAAATATTCCATTCTTTTTTGATTTTAAACTTCCACATTGTAATACTAAATTACAAGCCTCTTTTATTGACATAAAAAATCTTTCAGCATTCTTGTTGGTTATTGTTAAAGGTTTTTTATTTGAGATTTGATTTAAAAATACCTCTATTGCAGATCCTCTACTACCAAATACATTACCAAATCTTACTACAGACAATTTCATTTTTTTTAAAATTTTTTTTTGATAATAAAAAGAAATAATTTCAGAAATTTTTTTTGAAATACCCAGAGTATTTACAGGATTTGCTGCCTTATCTGTTGAGATTAAGACAAAACTTTTAACATTATCATTTAGTGAATCCAAGACACTTAAGGTTCCTAAAATATTATTTTTAATAGCATATAAGATATTATTTTCGAGTAAGTTTACATGTTTAAATGCTGCTGCATGAAATACATGCTTTATGTAATTTTTTTTAATAATATCTTTTAAAAAAATTTTATCGTTTATATCACCAAGAATAGGTATTATTTTTTTATTACTTATTTTTTTTACAGTTCTAAATAATTCTGTCTCATTATTATCAAAAACTATTATTTTATTTACATTGGTTTTACATACTTGGCTTGCTAGTTCACCACCAATTGATCCTGCTCCACCAGTTATTAGAATATTTGTTTTATTTAAGTATTTAATTAGTTTAGGGTTTATTTTTGACGAGTCTCTATTAAAAAAATCACTAAATTCAATTTTTCGAACATCACTCTCAACAATTTTATCATTTATTATTTCATTTTTTGGGGGAAGTATCAGTATATTTGCTGTTAAAGTTTTTAATTTGAGATAAATTTTTTTTCTCTGAATATAATTTAAAGATGGGATAGCTATTATAATATTTGTTACATTTAGGTAATTAAATATATTTTTAAAATATGATAAGCTAATAATTGGTGCCTTTTTATAAAATTTTCCAATTTTTTTTTTATTATCATCAATATAATATATGGATGTCTTAGAATTTTTACTTATAATTTGATCATAAATTTTTTTTCCAGAGTAACCACATCCATAAATCGCAAGTGAGTTTTGTTCTTCATAATAATTTTTTTGTGATGGGACGGAAAATTTGCTTATATTATTAATCTTATAACCTTTTTTTCTAAAAAAATTTTCAACTGATTTAATATTTAACTGATTTAATATTTTTTTGATTTTTTTTGTATTCGCTATTGATATTTTCAACTCATTTGAATTATTAAAATTTGAAAATTTTTTAATTTTAAGAGAATTTATTATATCAATTATCTTAATACCTTTTCCTGTTCCAATATCAACTATACCTAAAATATTGGTTTTAATTAATTGTGAATAAATTTTTGCAACATCAAGTATATTTATAAAATCTCTTATACTTTCGCCTTTGTTAAAGATAACCAAATTATTTTTTTTTCTTAACTTACTTAAAATTTTTGAAATAATAGAAAAATTTTCATTATCATCATACATGTTAAATATTCTTGCTATTATCAATTTTTTTTTCAATGTATTGAGACTTAAAAGGTAATTTTCAATTAAAAGCTTTGATAAAGCATTTAAATTTCTAATATTATTATAATCCTTTATATCTCCATATACTGAAGAACTACTTGTATATATAATTTTGTTAATACGGTTATGTGTAATTGAGTCTAGAAACTTTGAAACATAAATAAAATTATTTTCAAAAAAATTTTCAAAGTTATTAATACTTCTTAACTGATTTGAGGGATGAAATGTATTAATTATTAAATTAAATTTATTTGGTAATTTTTTTATATTAACATCAATGATCTCACTTTTGCTAAGGACTATAGTATTTTTAAAAGTTTTTTTTAAACATAATGTGAGATTGCTGCGTTTTCCTAATATTACTGTTTTCATTTAAAAATTTTCCAAAATATTATCTTTAAGATATAGATACTAAATTTAATTTTATATAAAGATTTAAGAAGCAGGTCATATTTTTTTTCGTTAATCGCATAAATTGCGCTATAATAATCTATTTTAT
>MDTG01136600.1_pt1 | contig 11949 bp, 7 predicted proteins | sample 811421 | NCBI WGS metagenome assembly MDTG01 (sample SAMN05326645, study PRJNA326480) | marine metagenome | isolation source: seawater | place: Pacific Ocean: South East | collected 2011 | reverse complement strand
GAATGCCTCCGCCGAAACGCACACATGTGAGGTCAGCATTGTTTACGTCTTGCACTTGGTTTGCGACGACCAAATCAAACTGGAGACCATAGTCAAAGCTCGCTTTCGCAGCCTTGGGAATGCGAACGACGCGGGCAATGACAAAGCCTTGCATTCCGTTGGCATGAGTTGATGGACAGCCCATGTTTGGTCCACGGTTTTGTGTAGTTGCAAGCTTGCCTGCAAACCTCAAGAGCCGTGCCAAAACATCGTATTCGTCAGCGAGAATTTCTTCCTTGGAAGTCCCAGCGACGTGGGTTGGAATATGCCCGACGCGAAGCAAGCCGCGGGACCATTTGCCATCGGACATAGAAATCGGTGCTAGCGCGGCTGCAATGTGCGTGTGCATCGTGAGCGGCGCAATTTTCTCGTTGAGATGTAGATAGTCGACAACAAACTGAACGAGTGCTTGGATAGCACGATACGGCTCGTATCTATAGAGCGTGCCTCCCATGATGGCCATGGGCCCGCCACGCAAATCTCCAAGGCACTCGTGGTCAAGTGGCGACGTCTTGTGCAGCTTGTCGACGACTTTGTGGTAGCAGCACCCCGCAGCACCGTCTCGAACACGGTTGTAAAACGTCTCGCATTCAATGGAGCAAATGGGACAAAACCCACATCCGGGACAGCGTCGGGTTGTTGTAACCTTGAAACAGCAGATGCATTGTCTCGGTTCCACCGACGGTGGTGAGGATGGCGTCGACTTGCTAGCATCACTATCATTACTGTCACTGTCCGAATCGAGCTCAACATTCACTCGTATGGAGTCTACCATGGATCCAATACGTTGGAATAATTTTTACAAGACACGCGTTGCGTCCACCTATTGCAAGACGCACTTGAAACACTATACAAGCCGCAAGGTTAGGGAGGGTGCGGCTTGACCACTTCCGCCACTGCTGCTGTCGCTGTTCCTCGGCACTGCAGCAGCACCACTCCCGCCACCCGGTAGCGCAGTCAGGTGTCCTAATGACAATCGAGGTGGTCGTTCGAGATCCGCATTTTCCGCCGATGGCACTGCTGCGGCGGTGCCTTCAAAGTCGTAGACTATATCTAATCGCCGTTTGATTACTCTCCTGGGCCATCTACGCGCAACTCCGACCGCAGTCACCGTAGAGACAAAGATAAACGTGCCTCCGATGACGAGCGCAGTTCCAATCGTAAGGATGGGCATTGGCCGCGCGCACGCGGCACGACCGACAACAAGGTGCGCTTGCGACGCACGCACTCGTGCGCGTGCGTGCACACACAGTCGCGCGCTCTCTAACACATCAACCGGGTTCCTTGGAGTTATGATCTTGCGCTAACGGGAACCCACATCCAGAGCTGGACCATACCCCTGCAACAGCGCTGCGTCCGTTGGGCAAAGCTCATGGATACACCTATACGCGACGTCAAATCAAAGCAAATGGCACTCGAACAGCGAAGCGCCAAAGTGGACGCCATTCAGGCACAAGTGTCGCGCCTCGAACGGGCCATGCAAGACGAAGACGCGCCGCGTAGTGGCTGTCTCTCGTGGCTCTTTCGCCGGCGTCCACGCCATTCCTCGGCCGCGCTCGACCAAGCAGTCTTTGGACACAAGGCGTCAACGGCATCAACCACCGCCTCGGATCGACTGACTACAGCGGCCAAAGCGATGGAGACGCACGCCGAGAGCTTGGGCGAAAAAGCCGCAGCCGCTCGATCCAAGGCCAAGGCGCTCATGGCCGCTGGTAAAAAGCCCGAGGCGCTGGCATGGCTCAAAAAGGCCAAGCAGGCCGAAAGCCAGCACTCAAATGCGGTGGCGACGCACGCCGCCCTCGAGCGCCAGATTGACGTTCTTGCCGAGTCGGCGCTGCAAAAGGAGGTGGCCACGGCACTGTCGGCCTCGGTGGCCGTTGCCAAGAAGAAGACGATGGGTCTGCTGTCCAAGACAGAGGACGCGGTGGACTCGGCGGTGGAGCTCAAAGACTTTGCTGAGGACGTCTCACAGGCGTTCGGTGGTCTGCAAACGGATAACTACGACGAGGATGAGCTTCTTGATGAGCTAAACGCACTTGCCATGGAGGACGAAATCGAAGAGTCCATTGCCGCGCCTGCACCCATACCGGTGGTGGCCGTCGCCGTCGACGCGAGCGCCTACCCGGCGGCGCCCAAGAATGCCACTACCACCACCAAAAAGCTGGAGCGCAAGTCGCTGCTGTCGGATGACAGCGCGGTGGCAGGGCACGCAGAAGAGTCCTTGTGACGACAATGTTGTTGTTTTCAATTCTTTGAAACACACATTACACGCACGCGCACAAACGCAAACATAGAGTCGATTGAGTGTTTAAACCGTTTAATCCTGCACCTGCGCGCCGATCAGTCGTCGCGCCTCCTCCGGGTCGACATCCAAGAGTGCGGCAGGGTCAAACTCCTCCCAGCCATCATCATTGTCATCGGCTGGCTCCCCGCCGTCTGGCAGCCCCTCTGCGAGCCACTGCGCATGCATTTCGTTCTGGTGCGCGGGCAATTCCTCCTCCTCATCCGACATCGCATCGTCGTTATCGTCATTGTGCCCAACGAATTCCATTTCGTCATCGTCCACATTCTCTCCATCCTTGCGCTCAAGAAGCACCAACCACTTTGCGGGATGGCCGACCGTGTCTTCCTTCTTGCCAAGGGTCTCCTCAGTGGACGAATCGCCGGTGATACCGCGTCCGGTGGGAATGTAGAGCTGAAACTGTGGGCGCATGATGCGTCCAATGGCCTGCACCACCGTTGCCGGCTTGAGCATGTTGTTGCCCATCTTGTCCAAGATGATGAGCTGTGCCGTCCACAGGTCCAAACCCTCGAGGCTGAGCGAACGATCGTTGGTGTTGATGAGGAGCACACGATTCGTGTCATCCTCGGTCACAAACTTTTTGATCGTTTCGGTGGCCTTGGCCGTGATCGCATCGATGCTGGTCAAGATGCCGGGAAGGCTCGTGTTGAGTGTCTTGCGGGTCTGTTGGGTTGCCTGGTTTTCGTTGCCGTCGCACGCAAAAGCCAAAAGGATGCGTGCGCCCTTGGGCTTGTATCGCAAAAAGGTGCGAATTGTCTCAACGACGGCCTTCATCGACCCAGTATAGCTCTTTTCTGCTGAGGCCATTCCCTCGAGTGTCTCGATCAATTTCGGCTCATCATCGACCATTGGCGTGTTGTCCACACTCGATGTGTCCTCCTTGTTGGGAGGCGTGGGCTTGGGCGTGTTTTCGATGGCCTCTACCGTCTGCTTGACGTTCATGATGCCATTTAGGAGCGGCTGGTTGCACATTGGACAGTTGGTGCCCAGGCGGTGCCGCTCCCGATTGTCAAACGGGTTGGTGCAGCATGGGAAGATGGCCACGTGTTCGGGCGGGATCTCCTCGAGCGAAATAGGGCACTCGAGCGGATCGTCAGGCGAGATGGCTTGTGCGAGTGTGCTAAACATGCGCATCGTCGCATTGTAGGCCCTGCGCTTGGCGTCAATGTCAAGCCAGTAGATCTCTTGCTCCCGAAGCAGGCGCACTGGTGGATTCTCCGGTGGTGGTCTTTGCGGTAGCTCGTCGATTTGCGTTTGCGCGTAGGCCTCGGCCGCCTTTAGACGCTCGTAAATGGTGCCACCCGACGCCTTTTCCTCGATTGGGTTTTGAACGTCCGTTGGCTTTTCGAGAACGCGGGTACCGAGAATGTGCTGACACTTGTTCATAAGGGCCGTCTGCTCTTCAGTGGAAACCAGCTGGTCCAATCCGACGTTTGAGAGCACCGTTTTCAGCAGCGACTCGATGCCAGTGATGGTCAGGTCAGATTTCAAAAGTCGCCCAGACATCGATTGCACGCGAATCTTGAGACCGATCCGCTTGAGACCACAAGGCATCACATCGGCCATGCCCTTGCCGACGAGGTAGCGTAACCAGTCGGGAAGAGACAACATGTGAAAGATGGCGGCGTGCTCGGTGTTGGTGGCCTCGTAGGCCTGGTTGCTCAGTGCCACTCGTACCGGGTGGCGCATCTGTGTCTGCGTGGCCTTGGACAGACTATCGACGGTGGCCTGCAGAATGATGTTCATAATCGGCTTGGACTCGGGTGCCCACATCCTCGGGTCACAGATCTTGGTTCCCTCGTCGTAGATACGGGTCGGAAACCAGATGTGGGGCGCATCGCGAATCGTCTGGTATGCTGATTCGGTCTTGGCTGGCACAATCCACAGGATGGCCTTGCCTGTGGCACGGGATTGCCGATCGGCCTCGCGCATTGTACGCCGGATTCCCTCTTGGCCATTTTCGCCAGCGCCGACACGCTGAATGACACCGAGACCTTCCCAAATCTCAAAGCCGTAACCCTTTTCAAAGCACATCGACTTGTTGACCATTTGAGCCGTGCGCTTCCACTGGCCCATGAGCGGCGACGGGACAAAGGCGATGACAACACGAGCCAATCGCTGTGCCGTCAGTCGAGGGCATCGAGTGAGGCCGAGGCCCTCGACGGTCGAGTTTGACCACATCGAATCCCGCCAGTTTTCCTCGAGCTCCTTCCACAGACGGGGGTTGCAGACCTCCGTCATGGCCATGGTGATGCCGATCACCGTCTTGCCGTTGCCAGTGGCAAGGTTGACCAGTGAAATGTTGGGACGCACCATCGGAGGCAAGCCGATGGTCGCAGCGGATTTGATGTCCTCGCCCACGCGACGGACCGACGCGTGGATCTCGGACGAGTAACGCTGAAAGTAGAGACCGATGGCGAGACGTTGCTCGGGTCGCAACGCAAAGTCCTCGACCTCGCGAATCACCGGCTCCAGGATGGACTCCATGTTGCGGTATGCGTATGCAAAGGTCACTGCGTCCTTGTTCGACAACCGAACAAATGGGTTGACGTGACGACCCTCAGACGGGACACCACCAAGGGTGGCCAACTGACTGTCGTGGTGCTGCATCTGTGCAAAGAGCGAATACGGGATGAATCGCTCCTCCGTGTTCAGTAGATCCTCGATGGACTTGAACGAGGTCGCAGTGCGCGTCCCTTCGGCATCGCGCCACGCCGGTAGCTCGATGGTGCCCTCAAAGGCCCGGGCATCTTCCTTGGCCGCAGCGTCCATTTCTGGACGCATTTGATCCATTTTGGACAACAAATACCGAGCGGTCTCGGTATCGGCCCGTTTGCCCAAACGAGGGGGTGCCATCGTAACGCCCGTGGCCGACTTGCCTTGCAAGAGATACTGGGAACGTGCACTCAACGTTTTGGGAGTGGACGTTTTGTTGGACGTATTTGGATCAATTTTGATGCGTTTGGTCGACAATCCGACACCAGCGCCATTGTCGCTGTCGCTATCGTCCGAATCGGTCGATACCACAGTGGTGTCGTACGTTCCCTTGGGTGATCCAAACTTGCGCTTTTCGGTACTCGTGGCCATGGCACAGGAGTTGACTACCCACCTCGCAAGCCACACGCCGCAAGCGCAGACGCAAAACCCGAGCACCAAATTTGTAAACAACCCATCCTTCCAAATTTGGAAAATAGTCAGGGCCTTGCGGGGTGTGGCCCTAGATGCGTGCAAGTGCCAACCAGTGCCACCACTCGCAACCCAAACTCGAAAACCAAAATCGTCAATGGCCGATCCAATTGTCCAACCCGATGCATGCACTGCGATCACCGCTACGTCCACATTGGACGTATGGTCGGAGCACGTGGCTAAGAATTGCAACAACTTTTACTGCGGCAACCCCGATTGCATCCAGCTGTACGACCGCGAGACGACCAAAACGGCCGGCAGTGAGTCGATCACCTTTAAAAAGCGAGAGAATGTTTGCACCATCGAGGTTAGCATCAACGGCAAGACGGAGGAGCGGTACCGCTTTGCCGAGGACGACCAAATCTTTGCCGCGTCCCGCGGGTCCGTCTGTCCCGATACGGGCAAGCCCATCGTCGAGACGACTCCCGTCGTCTGTGGCAAGTGCATGCGTGCGGGCGCACACGTTGGCATCGACGGTGTCTGCCGCGCCGCCGCCGCTGAGGCCGGACCCGACGTCGACCCATCAACCCTTCCGCGTGCCGACACGTCGGCCGTACGCATCACCGCCCTCGAGACCTTGAACGCCAATTCGTACACTGAGATCTCCAAGCTGGACCACCTTCGCGAGGAGGCGGCGCAGGAGATTCGCGGCGCTGAGCGCGACGGTGGTGCGGCACAGCGCAAGGCCATTCTCGCCGAGCGTCGGGCCAAGGTCGAGGCCAAGCGGGCGGAGGTGACCAAGTTGAACCAGGACAAGTCCGCGGCCAAGAAGGAGCTGGCCGAGGCCAGGGAGCTCTTGGGCCAGCTACAGCAGGGCTTCGATCCCGACAACAAGCCGGACGAACAGCCCGAGACAGTCGACGGCGAGGATCTCGACGAGGCGTGCATCTTTTACGAGACGAGCAAGAACAATGTCGCCATGCTCCGCGAAAAGTACCCCAAGTGCGCCATCGCCATCTTTGGCGAGCCGCCGACCGAGGAGCGAATCCAGACGCAGGAGACCAAGGTCGAGGCGTTCGAGAAGGCCGTCAGGGAGGCGCGCAATGCCTTCGCACTGGTCAAGAAGGATTTTGATGACGCCGAGAAGGAGGCCAAGCAGGACGTCATGGACTTTGACGACAAGGAGGCCGAGGCTGCGGCCGACAAGCGCGCCAAGCCCAACCCGGGGGGTGCCAAGAAGCGCAAGAAGCGCGAGGACATGACCGATGCGGAGCTGGCTGCGGACGACGTGCGACGGGCCAACGAGGCGGAGAAGAATCGCAAAAAGCGTGCCGAGGTCAAGCAGAAGTGCGAGGACTACGATCAGATGGTCGAGGAGTTTACCAAGTACAAATTGTGCCAGCAGAATCTGACCGACGAGAGGGAGTTGAACGACCAGCTCAAGGAGAGCCTCGAGAAGCGCAAGCGTATGCACGCGGACTTTTTCGACACTCAGCCGGCAAAGGTCAAGGAGGCGTGGAAGGTCTTCAAGAAGCAGCGTCGTGCCGAGGAGGCTGCGGAGCGCGAGGCCGCCGAGAAGGAGGCGGCCGAAAAGGCACGCAAGGAGGCGGAGGAGGAGGGCGGTGCCGTCAGCGAGCCGGACGAGGCGGAGGTCGAGGAGGACGGCAACGCGGGCGAGGAGATGGACGAGCAGGAGGAGGAGTAAACATACAGTTGGGCGAAGAGTTGTACTGCTGTGTATGTGTGTGCGTGTGTGTGTGCGTCTTCTGGTGTGTGTCTATGTGCACGTGTGAGTGCGTCGCAATTAGCCAGCGAGAGACGTGACTATAATAAACAAAAACACGCATGCAGCCGTCTCGGCGCTTCACCTTTCGTACGCTGCCGCTGGCGGGGCGATGGAACGAGGTGGTTCCCACGCCCTCCACCAGTGCGCCACGCGACGAAAGCAACGAACTCCAGGCACTGATCAATGGCGACTTTTCAACCGTGAGCGCGGTCGCGCCCGAGCTGAGATTTCAAGCCATTGGTAGCTGCCCCGTGCCATTGCGTGCCTCCGTCCTTCGCGTGGTCTTGTTCAAGCTCCTCGGAACCGGAGTGTTTGCGGCGCTCGTGGCCGCTGGCAGCTCCGATCCCTTTGTGGCCAAGACGTGTGGCCTCGCCGCCGCCACCAATGCCGTCGCCGTGGTCCACTACGCATTCATTTGGAAAATCCGGTTGCAAGCGCTCAACGTCAAACCTCTGACGGCGTGGATGGTAGGGCTCGGCCGCGCCACGGATCGAGAGGGCTACGATGCGCAGGTCTACGACAATAGCTCCAAGTTGTACGCGCAAGAGATCGCGGTCGATAGCCTCAGGCATAGCGATTGGACCGTGACCCTGGTCCTCATGAAACTCGTCGAGCATTCCATTGCCAACCAAGCGCAGCCCAGCGACAAGCGCATCTTTGCGACGCACGTGTCGGCCTTTTTGCAGACCATTGTCATCTTCTTGGGATCTATTGCTCGGTTTTTTCTGAACGATTTGCGTGCTCCCGAACATCGTCGACGGGTTTCGCGACGTGCGTGCAGCGTCTTCTTGGGCTTTCTCGCCTACCTCGGTGCCACGGCCATCTGGGTCCTGACCACCATCGACCTGCTCATGCACACGGGCCTTCCCCAAGACAAGACCGACGACCACGCCATGGAGGACGCCTACGTGCTGTGGGCCCTCGCCATCATCCAGGTGGGCTACCCGGTCATCTCGCTCCTGCAGGTCATCTGGCTCAACTGCTGGTCCCGCGACCTCAAGCCTGGGAATTCGGCACAGCCGATGCCCTCGGACCAAACCGATCCGCTACTGAGCGTTTTGAAAGACTTGGGCTATGGGATTCTTGACTCGGTGTGCAAAGGTGGGTTGGCATTGTTTGTAGCGCTCAGGGCCAGTCGGTAAAAAACAACTTTTTTGGTCACGTGCACACACACACATGCACCCCCTCTAAGCTCCGATTCGGTTGCGAGGGATACGCGCAAGCTTGAACTGGTCCGAGACAAAATCGAGCCATTTGATCGCAATGTTGACGATCGTGTCGTACAGCTGCGTATTCGTCATGCCACACTGCACTTCGATGGCCGTTGGAATGTTTAGCCGCTCCATCAGGCGCCGAGTGGGCACGAATCCGCTCCGGTCCAGCAGTCGAATGGTCACGCGGTAGTGCTTGCGATTGGGCGTGACCCGATAGCCCTGCTCGCTGTCACCCTCGTAGCCATTCGTATTGGAGCCGCTGTTCACGCTGCGATCGACCCAGCTTCCCGCAGGATTGAAGGCATAGCCCACAAACAGCAGCTCCATCTTGTTGTCGAGCTGTCCCTCGGAGTTGATGCCCTCAAACTGCTTGGACAAGGTAAACTCCTCAAATCCGTGGCACATGCGCATCAACGGAGTGAAGCGATCGACGAGCTCGTACACAATGTTCGTATAGCTCTCCCTACCAAAGTAGTTGCGCTTTGGTTCGCTTTCCTCGGCATTGCGCGAAAGCTGGCGCTTGAGCACACGCGGGTCGAGTCGATACATAGACGGGGGATCGACATCCATGGACGACATTTTTCTATTGGCTCGCCCAAAAGGGCTGTGCTTGTTTGTCTCACTCCTAACTCCGATTGCTATGCGTTATCCGTGTGTCACACATGTACACACCACGCAAGCATACGCATACGCAAGCATACACGTGGCTCTCAAAACACGCCGCTGTACATGTATTTGTTTTGGTTTCCAGAGGCTGCGCCGGGGTTGATCTCTTCAAAGCCTTGCAACTCCCAAAAGCGCGCTGCCTGGGGAATGGCCTCCAGCTTGTAAAAGCACCAGTCCTGAATGGTTGTGCGTGCAGTGGCGATTTTTTCCTCTTGGCTCCGAATCGCAAGTCCCGGAATGCTGTCAAAGTCACTGGCCCAGTTCTCCTTGGCGTACGCATCTGCTGCAGGCTCGACGTACAATTTATAGATGCAGGTCTGAAGACCCTCCAGAATGGCCGTACCGGCACCTCGTGGTTTGCCCTTGAGGGTGGTGGAATGGGAGTGAAAGTTGGCCGTGCACACCCATTCGACGTAGAAGCACATGCCTTGGATTTTGTCCATTTCCAAAAAACGGGATCGGCTGTTTGTTTGGTTGCCCATCAAGCCACGCACCCTTGGCTTCTGCAAGCCGGCACCCTGAGGGACGTACTTTTCGGTCGCATACTGTTTGATCGCCTTCACCCAGTCATCGGGCGAGTTTACGGTTCGATCGCCACTGAACTCGTGATCGTGGCCCAACACCAAGGCACCGACCAGTATCTTGTACCCGTTGAGAACGAAGACCACGGCATATCCCTTGTTAATGGCTTTCCTGATCGACTCGATTGCCATTGGAGCAATGCACGTGTCGCAGAGACCTCCAGGCTCTTCAAATTTCTCCTTGAGCATTGCCCGGTCAGGCAACGTTGCGTCCGGGTTGCCCTCGTCGTCAAGAGCAGTGTTGCTCCCCGCTGGCATGACGCCCCACGTGTACGTCTCGGCAACGTCGTCGATCTGGCTTGGTGTGCGCTGCGGGCGTGGCATTGTAGGTGCCGGTGCCGGCGCCGGCGCCGGCGCCGGTGACGGTGGCCTGCCACCACCACCACGCCCATACGGCGACACTCTATTCTGTCCGCGCGTCCTCGGAACGGGAGGCCCCGTCCACGCGTCCTCATCCACCGCCGGGTCGTTTAAAGACAACCCCGAAAGATTGGGGAGCGTGTTCATGGTGTTTGAACCATGCTCTAATAGTGTGTAGTCACAAATTGCTGTTATCTTTGAGAGACGAGAGACACTCTACGTACACATACACACAAGACACACACGCACACACGCACACACACACTTGTCGTTTGCTCACTCATCGTCCTTGGGCGCCTTGGGTGCATCCTTCAGACCCGTCTCGGACTCGATGCGAGCGTGGTAGAGCACGTGGGGGGTTTCCTTGTTCATGTCGATCAGGTAAAAGAGGAAGCCGCGATCAAAGCGGAGCACGTTTGGCGGCTGTGGCTCTTCGGCGCTGAGGGAACGGAAGGCGATGACAGCGGTGGCCGCCGCGGCTTCGAAAGACGTCTCGTCGACCTTGAGGTAGGTCGCATGGACCACCTTGGAGACGCGCATAGGGTCCATCTTCCACTCGCCTTCGGTGTTGATCTCGGTGATGTGGCTCAAGTCGTTCATGAGCGTCTCAGGCAACTCCTTGCCGCAGATGCTGGTGAGATTGAACGGTGCCATTTTACGCTCGATGCGTGGCATCTCCACCTTCTTCTGTATGTCGGGAAGGGCCCTGTCGCGGGGAGTGTTCACAAGCGCTTCGAGCGTGTCAATCGACTTGGCAAACTCTTCCACCGCCGCGTTCATCGCCTTCGTGGACGTTTGCTTTGTCGCGTTTGTTACCTCGTCAGCATTGGGGAGCACGGCCACCAGCTTGATGTTGGACTCCTCTCCCTTTGAAGTGGTAGTGGAGAGAACAGCGGCCTCAAACGAGTTTCCCTTGAAGGTGAACGCGTTGCGAGTGACATTCTCCTGCTTCATCATGTGGCAGGTGCCCTGATCCCCGCCCTCGGTGCCATGGAATACGGCATTCTCCTCAGTGTCGCTATTGAATGGAGACGACAGCTTACCCTTGATGAACTCGGCCGCCAGCGCCACGAGCTGCAGCCGCGGGTCCTCGAGGTCACTGCCCTTGACAATCTTCGGGATCTTCTCGTGGGTCGCCTTGTTGCAGTCAGCGTTGATGAGCTCGGCCATGGCGTCAAAGCCGTCGGCCGACTTGAGAGTCTCGACCTTGACATCACCAATCTCCTTGGCCATCTTGGTGGCGGTGTCGCTCAGACGAATGGGACAGCCGTCGCTTGTGACGTCCTTCACGTAGAGCGCGAGGAAGCGACCGACGTACGTGAACCAGGCCTCATTCTTGGGAAAGTAATCCATGAACTCAGGACGCTCGGCGTGGCCGGCGGCGACGATCTTGGCGAGCATGTAAAAAACGGCCATGATGTTGCGCACGCCGATGGCGTCGGTGTCCGACTCCCAGTGCTTGCAAAACTTGGTGGTGGCCTGCCAGAGCTTGCGATTGTCTGCGACACTCACAATGGAGTTGGTAGATGAGACGTCCATCGGAACGGCCTCGGTCTCCTCGACCGACTTGGACTTCTTGGGCGAGGTGCTGGTCTCGGTGTCGCGTTCCGGGGACGCGCGCTTGGACGAACCGGTGCTGTTGGTCTGCTGAGCGCTGCACATTGAAAGGCCAAGTGTGGCTGTGAGTGGGTTGCGAGCTTGGTTGGTTGTACTTGCCGCAAGAGACCCGATGGCTCAAGACTGGGGTGGGGGACCTCGCCTCTGGTCACCCACCGCGTCCGGGTCGTGCCCAGCATTGGCCGGGGAGGTACTAGGGGGTGTTAATTACGGAACACTATCTACTTCCCCTTAACCAGGGTGCGCACCCTGGTTAAG
>MDTG01114986.1_pt1 | contig 11949 bp, 11 predicted proteins | sample 811421 | NCBI WGS metagenome assembly MDTG01 (sample SAMN05326645, study PRJNA326480) | marine metagenome | isolation source: seawater | place: Pacific Ocean: South East | collected 2011 | reverse complement strand
CCGGTGATAAACCCTCTGCTGATCCTGATGATGATGTAAACAAACCTATCCCACCTGAAAATGATAACAACGCCGCAACACTTAGCTTGTTACAGGAAACTATTTTTACACCTATTTGCTCTGTCTGCCATTCGGGTGCAAACGCTCCTTATGGATTGCAGTTTGATACTTTAGACAACACGGCTAAAAATCTAATAAATGTGCAAGCAATTGGTAACTCTGAATTTTTAAGAGTTACCCCTGGAAATAAAGAAAACAGCTTCATTTATTTAAAAGTGATGGGTGATCCGCGAGCTGGGAACAGAATGCCGCTTAATCAGCCTGCTTTGTCAAATGAAAGCATCGCAGCTATTGGTCAATGGATTGATAACGGTGCAAATATTGAGGTCAATAATGCATCTTTATTTATTACCAGTATCAATCAAAAAAACATTCAAAACACTGTAGAAATAAATATTAATTTTAGTGTTGATGTAGACAAATCAACACTAACTGCTGATCAAATTTTGATATACCAAGATAAAGAGCCATTATCTGAACCCTATGAGCTGATATGGAAAAGCAATCGATTAGTAAATATAAAAATTCAAAAACCAACAACCCCGACAGCATTAAAATTGATAATAAATGACAACTCATTGAGCTCTGTTATGAGTACTTTTGGGCAACAATTAGACGGTAATTCTGATGGTCAACCAGGCGGAGCATTCAATTATGAAACACGTTTTTAAACTCTTTTTAGTCATCGCCACTTTTGGTTTTAGTTTACCTGTGATCGCAGAACCTTATATAGCCTATAAAAATAATCTAAAGTGTGGCACCTGTCATGTGAACCCTAACGGTGGTGGTTTACGAACCAGCTTTGGCAATTTATATGGTCATGCAATGCTGCCCGTTGACCAGCTAAAATTAAGCTCTGCAGATATAGGAAAAATTAGCGACTATTTACAACTAGGCGGAAATTTCCGTAGTAACCTAGAATACAGTAAAGATGAAAACGACGTAAAAAGTGATAATGCCTCGTTTAGAATTGACTCCGCGCAACTTTATTTAGCATTAAGCGCAAAAGAGCTGGGAATGACTTTTTATCTTGACCAGCAAATCGCACCAGGTGCGGCTGTAAACCGCGAAGCTTTTGCCATGTATAAATTTAAAAATAACCACTTTATAAAAGTGGGCAAAATGTATATCCCCTTTGGTATTCGTCTCGAAGATGATTCTGCTTATGTTAGACAAGCCACTGGGTTTAACTTTGATAGCAGCGATAACGGTATTGAAGTTGGGCTAGATTACACAAAAACAACGGTTAATATATTCGTATCAAATGGCACCAGCTCGGTCAGTAATGACGACAATAAATTTTTATATGGTATTCGCGGTGAGCATCTATTTGACAATATGCGGATTGGCAGCACCTTGGTGTTAAATGACAGTGATACATCACAACAAAAAATACTAAACGTATACGGTGCCTATACTATTGCTGATTTTACACTTTTAAGTGAATTAGATTGGATCAAGACACAACAAAATGGCGTTGATAATAGTCAACTTGTTGGCCTATTTGAAATCAACTATCAATGGCAACAAGGGGTCAATATAAAGCTAACTTCAGAGTATTTTGATCCTAATACTGATATTGATGAAGACCAAGAAACCCGCTTCTCTTTAATTGGTGAATATACGCCAATATCCCATATACAGTTAAGAGCAGGGGTGCGGATCGCAGATAGTATTCCACAGTTTAAACAACGAAATAACGATAAGTTATTTTTACAAACACACTTCTATTTTTAGCTCTAACAGGCTCCATTTAAAGCGCTGTATACTCCGCTTTAAATGGAGCCAAGGTAAAATTAATATGAATAAAGAAAACCTACCTGACTTGATTGCTAAAGTCGCTTTGCGGGATCAGCAAGCATTTAGAAATCTTTACGAACAAACGTCTGGTAAATTGCTCAGTATTGCATATCGAATTTTAAATAATCGAGACAATGCCAACGAAATTCTACAAGAAGCCTTCGTGCAGATTTGGTATAACGCTAATGAGTTTAGAGCAGCCAAAGCAGAGCCTTTCACATGGATGGCGGCCATCGTTAGATACCGATGTTACGATCGAATTCGTAGTGAAAACAGACGTGTTGAAAGTAAACTAACAACCGATACAAATGAAGACGAAGAGCACTTAACAACTAACGACCAAGCTACAACGTTATTGTGCGATATAGGACAACAGCTAGAAGATTGTCTAAATCAATTAGAGCAGTTACAACGAGACAGTGTTTTAATGGCTTACTATCATGGATTTAGCCGTGATGAGATCGCAATTAAATTAAAGAAGCCGTTAAATACAGTGAAGTCTTGGTTAAAACGAGGATTAACGAGGTTACAACAATGCCTAGCACAATAAAACGTTATCAAAACCAAGCGTTAATAGAGCACCTTGCACAGCAATATGTGCTCGGTACACAACCAATACGAGTTCGTAAGCGGATCTCACGTTTAAGAATGCAATACACAGCATTAGACCAACGAATAGATTATTGGGAACAAAAATTTGCCCCTCTAAATAATAAAACACCTGAGATTTCGCCAAAAAAAACCACTTTAAAAGCGATTGAACAGCAATTACAGTTTAATCAAAAAACCAAAAGTAGTTTTCATAACTGGTTTGGCCTTGGCTTTTATCAAGCAACGAGCGCTTTGTCTGTATTTTTTTTAGCGCTAGCCCTGTTCGTATTGCAACCAAAAGATAAAACCGATCCACTTAGCTACTTGGCTGTTATGAATGATACAAATCAGCAACCACAATTGGTTGCAGCGACTTATGGAAATAGCCGTACCCTATCCATTGAGCTTATTGATACACCAACAGTCCCTAATGAAATGAGTTTAGAGCTTTGGGTAACCTCAAAAACAGATAACCAAGTACGAAGCTTAGGTGTTATTCCTACTACCAGTAATGTATTTAATCGCCCTCTTAGCGAACCTGAGTGGCGCTTAATTAAAGACTCTGAAAACTTACTACTTACTTTAGAAGAAAAGGGCGGCTCGTCTATTGGTGAGCCAATGGGCGTACAAGTCTCTAAAGGTCCTTGTATCAGAATGGCTGGCTGGCAGGAAAATTCATGATCAAACTAATTTTAACTATCACTTTGATTGGCTGTTCCTGCTCAGCAATGTCCAACACATTTGAATATGATGCGAGCTTTCGTTTGCGCCACCAGCAAGTAAACGATCAATCTCTTAAAAATGCCAAAGCAACAACCCTACTGACACGTGTTGAGGGCAGCTTTATAACAGACTATGAACTAACCTTGTTTGGTCAATATGATTATGTTTGGGCATTGGATAAAGATAGCTATAACTCCATCACTTACTTTAATGATCACGCCCCTATTCCTGATCCACCTGGAGGTGAGCTTAATCAACTTAATCTGCAGTGGCAGTTTTTGGTCGATTGGCGAGCTGTCGTAGGCCGCCAAGTAATTAGCTTTGATAATGAACGCCATGTTGGCAACGCTGCATATTGGCAAAACGATCAAACATTTGATGCTGCAACACTGCAATATAGAAATGGTTTTAACTGGCAGTTTAACTATAGCTATGTAAACAAAGTTCATCGTATTTTTGGAGATCACAGTATCGCTCGGTTACCCAGCTCCGATTCTCGATATCCAGAGACTCTAATACGACCAACTAGCGAACTTGGCAATCATCAGCATAATAGTCACTTGATTAATCTTTCCTATAAGTTCAATCCTAATGTAACAATTAGTAGCTTCGCTTACTTAGTGGATAATAAAACTGCAGCCGAGTTTTCATCAAACACACTGGGGCTGCACTTAGAAGGCGCAGCAAAACCTGATCAACTGAAATATAACTACAGTGCGGAAATAGCATGGCAAAAAGATGCAACCAACAATCCTAAAAATTATCAAGCATGGTATTTATTAGCGGAGCTAGGTGTTCAATATCGCAGTCACCGATTAGACGTTGGCTATGAATATTTAGGCGATGATAACAACACCGCCTTTCAAACTAGCTTAGGTACTAACCATAAATTTTTAGGGTGGGCAGATGTATTTAGCCGCTATGATGAATTAGCTGGCTTGAGCGACACTTATTTATCATACGCTGGTCGTAAAGCTAAAATACGTTGGAAGTTAGTAGCTCATAGCTTTGAATCTCTTGCTAATAATAAAAAGCTAGGCAATGAGCTCGATTTAGAGCTGGCGTGGCGTTATTCTCGTAAATGGGAATTTAAGTTATTAGCCGCTTATTACCAAGCAAAAGACACAGGTTTATACTCGAATATCGCAAACTTTGACTTATCTACAGTTGAAGTGTCGGCCTCTTATAACTTTTAGTTTTGGATATAAGCTCACTATTTTATTGTGCTTATATCCAAGTAATCACGGTGGTTACTTCCAATCATCAGCATTGCCATCATGACTAATTACGACACCTTCTTGCTCATCGTAAAAGTCGTAGAGGGCATCTGGCATCGGGTTTTGGCGAACATCTAAAAATTCAAGTTTATCGAGGCCATTAATTTGCAGGTCAACAAGTTTATTATCGAAAAAATAGCCCGTCTTTAAGTTTTTCAGTGCTGATATATCGAGCGTTTTAAGCTGATTTTGCATCATTCTTACAGTATGCAACGAACTTAAACCAGACATGTCGAGCGTAACAAGTTGGTTTTTAAATAAATAAAGTTTTTCCAACTTATTCAAAGAGTTAATTTGTAGTAAGTGCAAATCATTATTCGCTAAATTTAATAATGTTAGCTGTGATAGTTTCCTTAGATCTAGGGACTGCAAATTATTATTAAACAAAGACAACGACTGTAAATTTATAAACTGGTTAAGCTCTTGCGCATTATCAATACCCATTCCATGACATTTTATAGCAATAAACTCTTCTACATAACGCCATTGATTATCACTTGCTGTTGTTTTAATACAATCTTTAAACGCATCATCCTCAAAAGAAAGGGAGTTAATAGCTGTATTAGCAAATGCAGAGCAAGAAAAAAAACTAACTAATAGCCACTTCATTTTCATCAACTTTAAATTATTAAATAAACAACACAACTCTAACCCAGCAATTACAACAATTACAGTTTATTTATTACAAATAAAGAAAAAGCTTACTCTCATGAACACGCCTTTAATATTGATTTAACGCATATCGTTTACAGTGATAAAAATGATATTATAAACATCTCGTTATACTCAGCTCAGTAAGGCAGATAGCAATGAGTACACCTAATTTATCAAGACGCATGCGCAGGCTTCGCCACAGTGACGCAATGCGACAGTTAGTACGCGAATTTGATTTTAATATTGGCGATCTTATCCATCCTATTTTTATCGAAGAGTCGTTAACTGAAAGTCTAGAAATATCCACTATGCCTGGTATACAGCGCATTCCTGAACATGCATTAGCCCAAGAAATTACTGAACTGCATAGATTAGGAATTCAGTATGTTATGCCTTTTGGTATATCGCATCATAAAGACAGTGTTGGCAGTGATACATGGCACGATGATGGTTTACTGGCACGTATGATTAAAACAATCAAACAAACATGCCCCGAGATGATGGTAATACCCGACATTTGTTTTTGTGAATATACAGATCATGGACACTGTGGCGTTGTTGAAGATAATCAAGTTTGTAACGACCAAACTGTTGCTAACCTTGTAAAGCAGAGTGTATGCGCAGCAAAAGCAGGTGCCGATATGCTAGCCCCATCTGCGATGATGGATGGTCAAGTTAAAGCTATTCGAGCAGGCCTTGACAATGCAGGGTTTGAACATGTTGCCATTTTAGCTCACGCCATTAAATTTGCTTCATCTTTCTATGGTCCATTTAGAGCTGCTGTTGATTGTGAATTAAGTGGTGATCGCAAAGGCTATCAAATGGATTACGCAAATATTCGTCAAGCGCTTCAAGAAGCCCTTCTTGATGAACAAGAAGGCGCTGATATTCTAATGGTGAAACCAGGCACGCCCTATCTTGATGTCCTTAGCAGCTTGAGAGAGAAAACAAACTTACCTTTAGCTGCCTACCAAGTTGGTGGTGAGTATGCCGCTATTAAATTTGCAGCATTAGCAGGTGCCCTTGATGAAAAGAAAGTGATATTTGAAACACTGACCGGCTTCAAACGTGCAGGCGCTGATTTAATAGTGAGTTATTATACAAAACAAGTTGCACAGTGGTTAAAAGAATAACCGTGGTAATTTTTAGGGCATGTAACATTTTAGAACACGCTAACCCTATATTGGCTTAGTTTAAACCTACGTAAATATCTTAACGTGTTACATGCGCAAAAATTAAAAAACAAAACTTGATCTCGTAAATCATAATTTGTCTTGTTTTATAGAGTGAGGATAAGTAATGTTTGCTGTGTTTTTACAAATATTGCTCATAGATAACCGATAAAAAGAGTCAATAATCACCACAACTTTGCAGAATCAAGGAAGTACACCATTAAAACTGAGTAATGGTAAGCAGATCATAGCAAATGGGCAACTTGACTTTATCGATATAAACCAAGTTGATGCAACGCAAACCAACGTAGGCAAGTTACCCGAGAGTATGAATAAACTTCCTTCTGTTTAATCATTTTCAACAGCAAATTACCTCGTTCATCGCAACGCCTTAGCGCGTTACAACAACCTCACCACGAAGATAGTAATTATTTTTATCGTAAGCATCCGAATTCGTTTGTTCATCATATTGAGTGACCGTAAAGCTGGCTGCATGTATCTGTGGCATCGGCTTTGCTGACTCATATTGTGTAACGTAATAAACAATCTCACCACTTCTGTAGTAGTTGCGCTCAAACACCTCAAAATTAACAGGTTCAGCGCCTATCAATATATGGCTATCTTCCCCATTTAAGTAAAAAATATGCTGATTATCGCTGGCAAAATTTTCATCTAATCGTGAAAAACTGGCGGTATCAATATCAACATCCGCTAAAATAGCGAGACCTTGATAAAAGATATGTTGCCCGTCTTTCCCATAACTATCATCAATAGGGACAAATGACTGCGCATCTATGTTATGCATGGGTTCATCGTGATGGTAAATGACCTGATTTCCCTCATGCCCTGAGATATTCCAAAAACTATAATAATCATATGCTGAATAAGTGCTAGGATCTGCGCCCTCAACAATACGCTCGCCTTTAATCACCTGAGTATCGTTAAGCCAATAAAGATCACTGCCAATTATCTTAGCGTGCAAGTTTTCAAGGTTAACACCACTCACAGATTGAACGCTGTAGTAAAGATGCTGTTTATCTTTAGCGTACAGTTGAGCATCATAGGTATTTAAATCAGCTTGACTGTAACTGATAAAGCTTTCAGCATCAGCGTGTTCCATTAACTTAGCATTATAGTAAACACGCTGTTCGACCACACAGTAGCCACCATTGGCAATACCTTGAAGCAGATTCTTAACCATACTGGTATAGCCAAATATCGTAAATAAAAATCCGATAACAACGGCACTTATCAGCGCCATCTTGTAACTGTTAATGCAAAAATAACTACCACCAAATAAACCAATCAACAAAAATAACGGTACCGGATAGCTTAAAAATAATAAGGCTGTTAATACCGCTTGCTTGTTATTCGTCGCGCCAGGGGCACCGAACATCATCGGCGACATCATCATCATGCTTCCCCAAAAGCACAGTGCCAACGTGACTAAGATATTAATTACTAGAGACATTATCTTCCTTGTTTAATTAGTGGTATTGGTATCATACAACAACCAATATTTTTACTTAATTGTAGAATGAAAATAAAGCTACTCTTCTGCTTCTGCAAACACTCTAATATGTTCTACAGCGCTTCGCCCTAGCGCAGATAAATTATATCCTCCTTCTAAAAAAGAGATAATCCCTTTACAGCCAGTACTTTTTACCATGTCACACAGCTGTTGTGTCAACCAGGCATAATCAGCCTCAACAAATTTGAGGCTTGCCATATCATCTTCAAAATGCGCATCAAACCCTGCGCTGATAAACAATAACTCTGGCTTAAACTCTGTTAATTTAGGTAACCACTGTTGGTTATACAACGTTTTTAAATCATTGCCATCGCTGGCTATGGGCAACGGTGAATTAACCAATGTATCGTTATTTTCAACGGCGGTATTAGGGTAAAAAGGATGCTGAAATAATGAGCAAAGCAACACATTATCATCATCGATAAAAATGTCTTGCGTGCCATTACCGTGGTGAACATCAAAATCGACAATCGCAATGCGCTTAATCCCTTTACTTTGCGCGTACTTCACCGAAATTGCTAAGTTATTAAACACACAAAAGCCGGCAGAGGTTGTACGGTTTGCATGATGACCCGGTGGCCGTACGGAGCAAAATGCGGCATCGAGGTTATCCGCTAATATTTCATCGACGGCTAATAGCCCTGCCCCTACCGCCCGCTCAATTGCCAAAAATGACTCTGGGCATAACCAAGTGTCGCCATCAAGTGATACTAAACCTTGTTCAGGGAGGGTGTTTTCCACCAGCGATACAAGGGCCTCATCATGGGCTAATAAGTAATGCTCACGTAATGCTTTAGGCGCTTGCTTTTGCTGCACGGCAATATCCAAGCCACTGGCCAAAAGACGATCGGTAATAGCATCTAAGCGCTCAGGACACTCTGGATGATCCGCGATCATTTTGTGTTTACGGCAAAAAGGATGAGAAATAATCGCAGTACGCATAAATGCTCCAAATGAGTTAACGACTGTAACTATAACAAAGCCACCCTTTGGTGGCTTTGCGACTTTGGTTTACTATTTAGCTTGCAAATGAAGATTTCTAAAATCAAAACTGAAATCAGTCACCGCTGTTGATACTGCACGCATTGTCGCTTCATTCACACGATTTTTAGTGCTCATATCAAAGCTAATATACGCATCAGCTTCGAGTAGCTTTTCATCCCACTTGACGATAAATGTGTTGCCCGTGTAATGCTCAAGCTGCCCTTTTAAACGTTTGGTATGCGTAAAATCAATACGTAGCTTACCGTCTAGCTCTTCAATAATAACATCACCATACCAATCATCATGCAAAGTGCCGGTGTAGCTAATATTTGGTAACTGTGGTTGATAGTCTGCAGGAGCGTCCGGCTTAGCATTAGCATACGCTTTTTGCTTACCTTCAAAATGCTTTTTAGCCAACTCTGCTACCCAGTCTTTATCTTCAAGTTCAAGGGCGTCTTCAAGCACTTCATGAGTAATAGCAGAGAGCGCACCGAATGCTTGCTGATTAGATAAAATAACAATCCCGAGGTTTTTCTCAGGCAATAACGTCACCTGCGATACCATTCCTAAAATACCACCACCATGGCCTAATTTTTTAATACCGTGGTAGTCTTCAATGCTCCAACCTAAACCATAACCTCTAAATTGCTGATGATAAGCCTCATAAGCGCTTTTTGACGCCAGTGAGGTAATATGTGGATGCCACATTTGCTCTTGTTGTTTTTCACTAAACAACTGCTCGCCATTTGGCATTTTACCATGGGCTAATTGTGTACGTAGCCATTGGCTCATATCATTCACACTGGATGCAATCGCGCCGGCACCACGAAAATCCTCTAAGTAATTAACGAAAAATGGATGTAATTGACCATCCATAGGAATATGACCCGTTGCCCAGTTATTATTACTTTTTGGAATACGCGAAAAACCAGCGCGTGAGTTATCCATGTGCAAAGGCTGGAGAATATTCTTTTCAATATAATCATTCCAGCTCATACCTGAGACCCGCGCGACTACCTCGCCAGCGGTCACAAACATCAAGTTGTTATAAGCGTATGTGCTGCGAAAGCTACTAGCTGGTTTTAAATATTTAAGGCCTGCGAGAATTTCTTCGATTGATTTATCGGTGTCAGGCCAAATCATTAAATCCCCTTGGCCTAACCCTAAACCACTACGGTGACTTAACAAATCACGGATCGTCATTTCGCGGGTTACATAAGGGTCGTATAAACGAAATTCAGGAAGGTGATCAATTACCTTGTCATCCCAACTGAGCTTTTCTTCATCAACTAATTTTGCCAATGCCGCAACCGTAAATGCTTTAGTATTTGATGCAATACCAAATAAGGTGTCTTTATTCACCTTACTACCTGTATCTAAGTTACTAACACCAAAGCCTTTAGCAAAAATAACCTTATCGTTTTCAACAATCGCCACGGCCATACCCGGCACATCAAAGCGCGCCATTGAATTTTCAATCACTTGATTGATGTGCTTGGTATCAATATCGGCGTAGCTATTAAATGCACAGCCTGCTAATAAGGTGGCCGCAATCGCTAGTTTAGTTAATTTCATAACAATCCTTGGAGTTATCATTTTAGTTTTTATTTTTGATGTACAGCAAACTCAATGGCTGCACGCGCACTGTCACTATCTTGGCAGGTTGGCCGAGACTTTATGGCATCACTGTACGCATTTGGCACACCAGCTTCAAGCGCACCGCGATGAACGTGCTGCATATACCAATCGTAAGGCAGTATCTGCGCATCAGTGGTGTTGGCAATATAACAATGCGCCGCTACTTGTTGCCCATCAAGTAATGTTACTTGAATATCTACGCAGTCATAACGAGGCCCTTCGATGGCGTCTAAAATCGTTTTTTCTGCGTCATTGAGTTGATATACCACGCCATATACTTGCGCGCTCTTATCATTTGATGGGCGTACATTGCCTTTTCCTGAGCCATCAGTACTTACCATATCAAAGGTTAACTCGTAACCGGCTAGTATTGCCGTACCAATACGAGTAGCGTTTGGTAAACGCGCCAACAAACGACTCGACGACATATTTGAACCAAACGAAAAATTATATACAGCCATATTCACCTACTACAGATTTCTGTTAAAACAACACTTACACTACAATTCTTATTGCTAGAGCGATCAAAATCACGCCAATACCACGGTCAAACCAATAGCCACTTTTTTGAAAAAAACCGCGAACACTAGGCTTTGATAGCACCAAGGATAGAAACGAAAACCACGCCCACGTTGCCAATGCCATATACAGCCCATAGCCTGCTTGCACAATTAATGGCGTTGACTGGCTGATCACTAAAGTAAACAACGACATAAAAAATAACGTGGCTTTTGGGTTTAACGCATTGGTTAAAAAGCCGCGACGAAATGCAATCCAACTGGATTCAACACCTTGAGATTGAAAAACAGTTTCTTGCTGCGCTGGCGCCGGTCTAGCACTTCTAAGCGCTTGCACACCAATGTAGGCCAAGTATGCACCCGCTAAATATTTTAATGCCATAAATACGTTTGGTGATTGCGTTAATAAAACCGCAACCCCGAGTAAGCAATAACTAACATGTAATAAAATAGCCAGGCCTACCCCAAAGCTGGTCCACAATGCATTACGACGCCCCTGCTGAACACTTTGTTTAAGCACAATGGCAAAATCTGGGCCAGGGCTTGCTACAGCAAAAAAGTGGGCCAGTGCAATCAATAAAAACTCATCTAAATAAGCCACGATTACCCCGCTTTTTTATCATCAAGCGCTAACAACAACGGATTAGCAGTACTATTAACTAAGGCTTTTATTTCTTTTTGCGCCTTTTTGAATTGGCTGCGTAAGTGCGGCTTTAAATGCTTTTTAGAATCTTTATAGCCTTTAAAGTGGCAAATAAGGGCATGCATAAATAAGGTTTGCGGTTCACTAAGTGCAGCTTGCCTGTTCGCATAAGGGTTGTAACACGAGCCACAGCCCCCTTTAAACTGATACACCGTATTGCTCATCATTACCCCAAAACCTAAAAAACATGCCACGGAATCGGCGGCTTGTGGTAAAAACTCTTTACCGCCTGGTGGTAACACGCCCACATGGTGGATCATAATTGTCGCTAAAGTACCGGCAAAGCTGGCCACTAAAT
>MDTG01102620.1_pt1 | contig 11949 bp, 11 predicted proteins | sample 811421 | NCBI WGS metagenome assembly MDTG01 (sample SAMN05326645, study PRJNA326480) | marine metagenome | isolation source: seawater | place: Pacific Ocean: South East | collected 2011 | reverse complement strand
TGTATATTAATGTAAAAATATTTATTTATAATGGTAGAAATCGACATCCCCAAATTGACAGAATTGTCAAATGACATGGATGAAATCCAATATTGGTTTACAATTGCCATGTACGTGGTCTTTGGAATATTTGTTTTAATCATACTACTGGTGTTGTACCGGATATTATGTTGTGGAGTTTGTTTGGTAAAGGGTGTGTATTCCCCTTTCGGTTGTTTGTGGAGATGTTGTAATAGAAAGAAGGAAGAACGTTTGTTACCAGAAGGCGGGGAACCAATAACTAGACGTTCATTTGTGTAAATATCTGATTTTCGGTTTTACCTTTTTGAACCCTTCATACCAGTACGCTGGTGTCTCCTCTTTGATTGCTGGTGGAGGTAGAGTAATAGGTGAGACAGAAATAGGTGGTGGGGACTCCTTTGATTCTAGTACCTGCTTCTTTGTTCTATACATATACCTACTTAAAAATAGATTAAATAGTAATTTTTGTCACCTACATTTATAAAATCCAGAAAAAGTTTCAACTTTTTTAGTATATATATTATATTTTTATTTTAAAAGAAAATGAGACCTCAAGACGTTCAAAAAGCAAAAAAATCTGTTGTAAAGATCATGGGAGTCCATACCACATTTAATTGGTCTCAACCGTACATAGATACGGAAGAAATGCAATTTGGAGGTACAGCATTTTTTGTAGACCCGAAAGAGTTCGGTGATGTACCATTTAAGACCGATGGGTTGCGTTTCCTACTGACTAACTTCCATGTAGTTGACAGTATACAGTCTAAACATGTAGAAGTATGTATACCATCGAAGGGATTTAATCGTCTTCGTGCAAAAGCAATTCATGTTGTTCCCACCATGGATGTAGCAATTTTGTGTTTGGATCCACTCGGCGAACACCCAGCCTGGCGTACTCAGGAGAGTGTCCCCTTGTTTTTGGAGGAAATACCAAACCTAAAATTAAACCGAACACCGGTAAAAGGTAATTCTCAAGATGTTACTGCCATCGGGTTTCCTTCCTTGAGCACAGACTATCAATTATGTGAAGGATGCGTGTCGGGAAGAGGACTTGGATACCTACAACTAAACCTATCATTGAACGGTGGTAACAGCGGCGGTCCATTGTTACATAAGAACAAAGTCATTGGGATATGTACAGCGTCAGAAGCGGACGCGGAGGCAATTGGTCTTGCAGTTCCAATCAATCAAATATTATGTTTTTTTCGGAATTGGGCAGATTTCAGTAAAGAATTGTTGAAAATACCATCGTGGGGAATTCATATGGAGATTCTTACGGATGAGTATTTAAAATACCATGAAATTAATAATAACAATGATTCAATTCAGGGTGTTCTCGTAAGTAAAATCATAAAGAAACAAGCGGGTGATAAATCTGGGTTAAAACCAGATGACATTATAATGGGAATACATGACTCTAAGAATCGTTATAATGTAGACTTTGATGGGTTGGTAGCAGTCGAATGGACAGACAAACGTGTCCCAATCAATGATACTGAGTTTATTCTATCACTTGATCCCAATACCATCGAGATGTGTGTTTACAAGCATTCCAAAAAGAGACGTGAAACTGTGAAAATACGCCCTACGGTGATAGACTTCAAGACGGATGAAAAACACCATTGTTGGGAAGATATTCCCTACGTCATGTTTGGAGGTTCTGTATGGATGGATTTGGCGATGAATCACATGGAGGAAGACGACGATGAAGAGAGTATCATTCCAACTTGTCAAAGTATACCATTGGCAAATGAAGTCAAACGGACAATGAATATGGAAAGCATCGTTGTATGTACACATATACCGGGTCAAACGTACATGGAGACACAACGTGTTTTGAAACCGTTTGATATTTTGAAAAAGATCAATAACGTTAAGGTAAAGAATGTAAATCACATGAAACAGTTGATAATAAATCTTGCAAAGAACATAGACAAGAAGACACACGCACTCTTTGAATTAGATAGATGCAAATTGTTTGTCGATCTTAAACAAATTACGCAACAAGAGGTAGCACTGGTAGAAAAGTTTCCAGAACCCTTATTCACGTCAAATATTAAGGTGAAGCGCGACCGAAAAAGGAGACGGGTATATAATGCGATCTCGGTGTAAATAGGTCGCGGTAATTTTGAAGAAAAGTATTTGTAATAATAAATTGTAATAATAATTATTTAAAGATGAAACGCGTTTTAAATTCACCAACCCCCTTCCTTGCAAAAAAAGTAAAATTCAGCACATGGAGAAGAAATGATCTCCGTGTTCAAATACCATTCGTGCATGAATCCTGGATTTTGTATGATGCGAGTCCTGAAGAGACAGACGAATCCGCGACAACAATTCAACGTTATTATCGCGGTTATGTTGTTCGGACGGATAAGAGTATAAATAATACAAATAATATCAGAAATGTTTAAACATTGTTTATGGTATATTCTAAAACCAAATCACCCTATACATGAATGCATTAAACATACTGCTTCCATTTTCGGTACGTGCATCTTCCCAGGACATATTACTATAAAACATGGATTAGAACAGGAGGAGGCTATAAGTTTATATAACCAATATAAAAACGCAAAGGTTCCCGTGTTTAGCCCATATGACACGCCTTACATGAGCACAACATATATAAACAATAGATTTTTTTTTGCGATTGAACAAGCTCTTTGTGTAAACGGCATAAAAATAAACAATATTCATGTTTCATTAGCATACCGATTTGACGAACCATTCACAGCAATGGATATAGCATTAATAAACGATGTCTTTTTAGAAGACATAACACCGGAAGATCTTGAAATATGCATCGCAAATTGCTCATCAGAGAATATTGATGATTGGACTATAAATACATAACAAAAACATACAAATGGATGAACCATATGAAGAATGTAATAAACCCGAATGTTACGTATGTTATGAACCATGTGACACGCTAGCATCATGTAAATGTAAGACACTATATGTTCATGATTCTTGTATAGCTATTATGAGGTTGTATGGTAAGGAACATTGCGGCGTGTGTAAAGAACCATATCCCGCAATAGAGAGACCGTTGGAACTTATAGAACCAGACGAAGATGAAGATGAATACTATAGACCATGCTGTTTTTATATTTTACCGACTAGCTGTAGACAAACGGACGATCTATCGAATTTAGACAAATGTTTGGATGTAGTTCGTTACCTTATAGTCATGTTATTTTTCTTATGGATAATGTTTGGGTTTACACTTTACATTCCACCAAATCAGTTTAGTACAGTCATAAGCATTTTGTTCATCGCATCAATATGTAGCTGCTTTGTCTTAGAGCAATACATAAAGAGACGACAGCGTACGATATATCTACAAAACCATCATGAAATAGAGAATGTGTAAATAAAAAGCTAAACATGTCGCCAAAGATTAGCAAAAGATTAAAAAATGCTTTGGTGGTACTACTGAGATCAATTAACAATGTTATGAACGTCAATATTCCCACATAGTATAACAATAGGTATTTTCTATCCGACAATAGAATTTTCTCATTCGAAGCCGCGTTGTACATTTTTTCTTCGTGTTCATTCATTGTTCGTGGTTTTTGTTTACGTCTCCGTATATCTCTGTAATTACTAATTCCAAGCTGTGTTTTACGACTTTTCACCGTACTTTCTAATAAATATAGACGGTTTGTATGATAACAGTTAACATGAAATCGGTTGTCCATGTCATCTTCAAAGACATTCAAATGAAGATGTGCAATTCGGAAAGTTGGCATTTTTTCATAAATAGATTCTTCAATTTTAGCAATTCTTGTCTCTGCAAATTTAATGACAAAGCACAACTCCTTTAGTAAAAACATATAAAAAATCACAGAAACACATAAAAAAGGGTTTTGCAATGACAAGGATGCGTGAAACAACAGTTGCCATAACACTTTCCAACGAATAAACCCACGTTCGGATATTTGATAAATGTAATGGTAGTGCAACCTAGGAAACAACATCACTAAGTAATATATCATCATCAAAGGAAAAAATGAAAAATATAACCCTTTCTTGTATGGTAACAAACCAGATATCATCATAAAACACAGGGAGAAGTAAAAGAGGAACAACACGGCATTTTTCACATATATAATCATTTAAATTAATGACTTTACTCTTATATACTATTTAAGAAGATAATCTACAATATATAGTAATGAATATAATAATTATAGGAGATCAGGCTACTGGTAAGACCTCATTCGTAGATAGATTAACTAAAAACACATTTTCTTCCTCTTATTGTACAACACTAGCAAAAGATTTACATGTAATAGAATTTAGAGGTAAAACCATATATTTACATGATCATGGAGGATCTCCTAGATACCAAGATTTAAGACAATTACACTACAAACTAGCAGACGGTGTTATTTTATTTTGTGATAATAAATTTAATGTAGAACCTTGGTTAAAACTTTTGGAAAAGGAAAATCCGGGTGTTCCTGTTGTTATTGTAATGAATAAGATAGATAATCCATTCGTGCCTCAGCCAAAGGGAGCTGACGTATACATATCCTGCAAAAGCAACTATAATTTAGAGAATGTACTTCCAAAACTTGTACCACAAATAAAAGAACCCGAAGTTAAAATTTCACCGCTTGAAAGCTGGTTTGAATACTTGCCACCGTACTGCTCGATTTCGTAAAGGCATCAAAATCATCTCTGCCACCCACGTACTTCCAACCTTCTTGTCCGTACACAAATATCTGGGGAACTGTCTTAAATTTGCAATTTTGAAATCGATCAGACAGCGCGGTTGCCATTTCTCCTTGAGTCAATAATGTTTGGTATAAATAATTCGGTGTAACAAACTTATTTGTTTCCATATCCAAACATACCACATTACCAGGACATTTCTCCTCGGCTAAAGACGATGCATGTCTACTATGTCGACAATCATGTTTCACAAAAAGAAACACATTAGTGTAGTTGTATTTTTTACACTTAGTTTTATTACTTAGTTTTATAAAATTATCTAAATAATCACACAATTCTTTCTGCATTTTTATATAAATATTCAATCTTTATATACTATAAAATATACAAGCAGTTATAATAAATGTTTCCACAGTGGGCAAGAGCATATTCGTTTACCATGACACAGGTTAGAGGAGGTAGAACACCAAACCCATTTATAGCGGCTACCCAGAGTCAAGTTCAACTAGAAATTAAAATAATTAACGAAAAGGTAATCGAAGTGAATGGTCGTCCTGGAGAGGAAGGTTGGACCATGGCAAAATTAAAAAGCTTTTTAAAATCAAACGCTGGTAAATTTAACTCGATAAAGATTGATAAAGACGGTCAAATGTTTACCAAAACTGGTAAGAAATATAATATCAGTCCTAAAAAGAAATGGATAGAAGCAATTTTTGGTCTTACTATTCGACGTCCTACTCCAGCGGTGAGAAGGGAATCAACCGTCGAACAACCTCCGATAATAACATCCCAAGAAGGTCAACTTGTATGTTTACAAGTAGAGGATTTAGTTAACCCACAGTACAAACACAACAATTCGAATAAAATTCAAATTATCGAATCCGATGGAAATTCATATTATATTCGTCTGTCTGATAAGAAAGACAGTGCTCTTATAGTTACGCTTCATCATAACGATGAAATTAGTTTGGAGAGAACCATTCCAAAAGAGAAAAAATTACTAATCGATGGAAATATTATTAAACTTACCACCGATGGCGAGTGTACATCTTTATCGAAAAAAGAAACAAACTTATCGTATGTTCAAATGGGTTGGAAATGTAAATTTAGGAAAGGCTTTAAACCTTCTAGTTGGCAATTTCTACCAATAAAATATGGTGGCAATAAATTACTATTATGTCATCGTCCAGGGTTTGGTAAAACCATCAATAGTATATTATTAGCGGAAAGAATGCGAAACAGCATGCCTGACCCAAAGCCTAAAATTTTATTAATCATACCAGGAAGGAAACTTCTAAAGCAATGGATTGAAGTATTGAAATGCATGAATCGCAATCTATCTGATTACATATGGATGACATATGATATTTTCCTAGCTTCACAATCTGCCACCAACGAGAAAAGAAGCTATCCATCGTACGATCAGATACATCCGGACTACCTTCGTAAGTTAGAAGAGAGCGTTGCATGGAAAGGGGGCAACGGACTTGATAAACCAGAACCATTAAAGGAATATAAAAAAGAGCAGAACAATGTAATTTACTGTAAGTATTGTGCCAAAGCATATTATTTTGGAACAAAACCAGGCTATTGTAATGCTAAGCCATTGCGAGACATACTGCCCGATAAGGTAGATATAATTAAAAAGATCAAATACGGAAAATTAAAGCACCGAGTATGGCTCGGGAGAAATAACCATACGGATGTACGATTCACTTGGAATTTAAACGAAGACCAAATTCTATTTCATTGTAATTGCATAGGTGGACAAGCAAAATTTATCACCGGTTTCACACCTACGGATATAGAATACAGTGGATTAATAAAAACATGGGACGATTACAAAGCACAATTTGACGATCCCAAACAGGTCAAAGATCTGAGATATTACTTATATCGAGAAGATAAACAGTATAAGAAATTTATGGAGTACAAAAATTCAATTGCAAAGGTGCCAGTACCGAAGCCCAAAGTGATGAAATTAAATTATATCGAACAACAAAACTTTGTGTATCATCAATACAGACCGCCGAATGGCTGTATCATGGTATGTGATGAAATACACAAAATAGTACGATCTAAAATAGGAATCAAAATGCAAACCATATGGAAGTATTCTCTGCAAACGCCATTTTCTATTTTTTTGACTGCTACGCCCCTCGAAGGTTCCAATCAATTTAAGCAAATTCACCTATTATCGGAGATGTTAAAAATGAAGCGTGAAATATCAATGGATCTTTATTTAGGCGATACAAAATATACAGGATTTCCTCCCTGGCATGAATTACAGCCAATGCGCAAATACAAAGACGTTTATGAATTGACAGCTAGACTTAAAAACAAATTCTCGAGACATAATACCGTTGATGACATTGACATGTCAGTGAAAAACCTTTATGGTGAAGTAAGAAAAGGCGAAGAAAAAAAATATGAATTGAATCATACAAACCTTATGGCTTTGTATACAGGCAAGCCACTGGATAAATGGGTTGATAACGGTAGTACGGAGGATGGTCAGGAGCTCTATAAGTTTGTAAAGGGTAACTCGAAGATTCCAGGAGACAAGAAACTATTCGTAGATGAAGCCCTTAAAACGATTTATCAATCAAAGAAAAACAATTTTGGCGAATCAGAATTTCCCGAATTGAAACGTAAACCGGACGAACAAGTATATTTAGAAGGTAAAATAAAAGATGGTATTTACGAAATTAGTTTGGATTATCACCGGGCTAATATGGTATGGAAAAGACCTAACATGGAATTACGTCTTTCTTTAAAGGGGAATATGAATAGTGTCAGTGTGGTTAATGGTTCTATACGAATCGGGGAGAATGGTAACTTTACATTAGAACAAATTAGATCTCTTCAGACAGCTATTTTGTGCAATAAAACACCAGAGAGAGGCGTTTATACTATTTCAAAATACGATGAAGACCCAGACGCTCCTATTGTTTCAGCATATACTGGACTAGCCGGTATACCATGTTCTGGCAGAAATACGGTGTCTGTTCCCGACGGAGTAACAGCGTTAGGCGCTGAAGATGATTTAAAATGGTTAAATGTAAATCCAGTGATTAAACAAAAGAATAATAGAGATTTGTATGAAGGTGTACCTTACATTCCGGATTTACTTGGATCGAAGATATTGCATATAGTCATGACAATAGAAGATGCCGTGAGAGATGGTAAAAATGTAATGGTTTTTCACCCCAATGTTGAAATCTTAAGAGCTTTACAACGTGGTATGGCAATGAGAAAACATAAGTTCAGAAACCAATCTATCATTGATGTAAACGTAAAAAGCGGCATAGACGCCGCGCTAGCCGACGATGGAGATTACGACTTTGCCTCATCCGATCTGTTGCTGAATTCCAAAGCATCTGCAAAACGTAGATTTTCAAAAATGCCTATGGAATACAGACAAATGCAGAATGACATGTTTAAATACGGTTTTACACCGCAAGAACTAAAGATGGAGAACGAATATAACAAAGATGAATTGAAAATAATCTTTGACGATATTATTAAAAGCGATGCTTTGTTTATGGTAAATTACAAGTATTTTTATCTGAGGTACGAAAATCACTGGGAGTATAACAAGAAGAAAGATAATATATTGGATATTGCAACTTCACTTCTTAAATTCGCAGAATATGCCGAAGAAAAATATGTGAGACAGGAAATAACTGGTTATCTTCGGCTAATAGATTCGATAGAGACCATAAACAATATTGCGGTGGGTAAATTGACATACGAGAAACGCGTAAAATTTATCGAAGCTATGGAGTTATATAGAGATATAAGACCAGAAAAGCAATATGAGATGTTGGTTGTTGGAGTTTGTAAACCATTCTACGAGAAAGCTAAAGATCTTAATGGTCGTATAAAGCATAAAAAGTTTAAAGAATCGGTGGCAGGGATCAATTTAGGGAAAGCAGATATTAATATTATAACAACTCCCGACAAAATGCGTGCTTACTATTTTTCTAAATTTCCAGGAAAAGGTACCAGATTTAGAAGTACATACAAAAAACCTAAAGATCGTGAACAATACGAGAGTTTGATACCTGGCAGGACTAAAAATGAAACCAAAAAAAGATGGGAATCTCTAACAGTGATAAGGGAAGAATTGAGTATGCCACCAATAGATTTTCAAAAATGGAACGAATACAAAAATAAATACAAGACTGTTTTTAATCTTGTACAAAATACAGTAATGCCGAAGAAGTTCGTTGTTAAAGAATTGGACATAACTGGGTTTAAAACACCTTTTCCCGATTCCATACAAAACAATGGCGATTTCTATACCATGTATATGTATGTGGATCAATTTTTTCAACAAAAACTTAAAGAGTTTATAGACAAAGACTCTAAAATCTCAGTCGATAAAAATATAGATCAATTATCTCAGGCAATGATAAACTACATTAATAATCCCAAATATAAGGATTTAAAAGGCAGAGGATATCTTAATATTGGGAATAAAACATGGAAAGATGGAAAAAAAATCGTACTAGAACGTCTTCGTAAACGGTGGTCTGGTATGGACAATTTTACAGTACATTTTGGAATATTGGAAGGGGATTCCGTAAAACAACAAGAATATCCTAAGTTTGTTCAGGCATTTTCTGAAGGATTTATCGACTGTTTAATGGTATCACCTACTGCCATAGAAGGTATTGATTTTAGATCGTGTAGTTCTTCATTAATGATCTGTATTGATCCCGTGTCTATAGCAGGCAAAAAAGATCAATTCAACGGACGCACTGTTCGTAAAAACTCACACGATACATTACCTAGAAACATGCGGGTCGTTGAAGAACTTACATTCTGTACCAAAGAATACAGCGAAGATAAGGCGTATGAACCACCAGCTCGTGACATATATTTTGATAAAACCGACGCACAATTGCGGGCTCTGAAACAAAGCGCGAAGGGCGCCAAACTTGAATTAATTACTCAAGAATTAGAGCGCAGAAGTACAGGTAGAACTCTGGAAAACAATATAAATACATTGACCGACCAAGTAGTTGAAATAGAGAATGAAATAACAGGAAGTAAACACACACGTGTACAATTAAAAGGTCTTGTAGAAAGAAGAAATAAATTGGGCACCAGACTAAAAGAATTGGGCGATGAAGATTGGGAGGACTTTGAAAACGAAACAGTTGATAATTGGAAAGATTTTCTAATCGGTGAAACACAGACTCGAATCATAGCACGCTCAGAAAACATTAGCGTCCGAGAAGATGAAGTTTCAAAATGGAATACATACTTTGATACATATGTAAACATATCACACGTTCTTTGTGTCAAAAATTTGGTATTTATATCACCAGATGAATACAAGCGTCATAAAAAGTACATGACAGATAGGGGGGATAATTTCAAACATTTCTGTCATGTGTGTGAATCTTTCGTAGATTTAAACATGGGTAGTGGTACATGGACTTGTCCAAATTGTAACGCAACTGTCATAGAAGGTGGTAAACCAGTATATTATCATCTCATGCCAATAAAAGGGTTTATTCAACCCAAAGATAAAATTAATCTAAAAAATGGTAGAGGTGTAGAAGTATCTGACAGAAACAGAGTTCAAAGAGACATTGTAGAAATGGCACTATCATTACAGTCCTTAGAACATGCTACAAGAACTAGAGGTGATAATATTACCAAATTGGAGATAGATAATAATGAACGAAAAAAATGGTATTACAGAAGAGTAGTAACTCCATCCATATCTGAATATATTGATACCAGAGATTGGAACGAGCAGGTTTGGAATCCAGACTCTGCAAAGTTTCAGAGTCTATGCGAATTGTACAAAAACGAAGAAGAAGATCGCATAGTACCAGAGAATTCATTATCACCATCTTTGAACTTTGATGTAAATGACAGGGTTCTAACAAAAATGTCAGATGGGAATTGGATAGAGGGTACCATATCTGAAATAAAATATTATAATGACGGTGACGGTTTACCAGGATATTATTATAAAATTAATTGCGTGGATGGTAAAACTAGATATTCAGAGGTATGGAATAACGGTGATATGCAAGAATTTGACAGTGGAAATATTATAATAGCAAATGTAGAGGAGTACGACAGTGATGTTAGTATACAAGATGAATATTAATATGTATTAGTTATGTGCATTCTACAAAGTGGGCAAGTATTTTTATCTCTAAACCACCGCTGAATACATCTATGGTGAAATGTATGATTACATGCCAGAGTCTGCCGTGGTTCGGTGTCTTCCTCATGACATATTGGACATTTAACAGCTTGAAGTATTCGTAACCCTATGCTTTGTTCGTGAGGCACAATGCCAATAACAATGCGTTCTTCCAATTTTAGTATGTACAGAGCCCGGGGTATGGACAACCCAGGATAAGTTGAATTTATTCGGTCTTGCACAATACTCTTATACGTATGATAAGAATATTTGTCCAACCATTTTTGAATGTCGTCTTGTACTCGCTGTGGTGAAATATTTACAGGGATCCACACTTCCATGTTTTAAATATACTAAAAAGTATATATAATTTATTTTTTCATATCCATTTTGAAGTTCTGATATTTCCTTATTAAAAAATTTTCTTCCACATGATACACCCATGAATTTAGAAATGGTCTTTCCAACCACACCACATCAACGTACACTTTGTCCATTTGCTCCTGACATTCGTCCCATTCTTTAGAGGCTTCTTCAGAACAAAAACTTATCACCAAATATTTCACATCATCGCCTTCGATAATAGCTTTTGCCACTCTAGAATAACCACAATATAAATACAAAGCCTTAGACTCTTTATGATTTTTCTGAAGTGCATACGAATACACTTCATGCTTAAAACGACTCATTGGGTTGCCTTCTTTTAGTTCAACTTTTATGTTCCATTTGTCATCGGATACATTTCTAGAGTAAATGTAAAAATCACTGCTCCAATATGATCCCATAATATAATTATATCTCATGTGACTTAAATAGTTTTTTAGCAATGTTGCACATGTCGGAGGCATCCTTAATATTTAATGGATATGGGTAATCCGCTGGCAAACTTCTTTCGTCAAACCACTCTCCATGTGCTTTTTCGGAGTCATGTGGGATCTGTGCATATACTGCTCCGTTAAACAAGCCCACAATAAATATTAATGTCAAAAGTGACATAGTATTCATATCCGACGAATACCACTCGATGAATGCGAACAAATAATTATACGCTATACGAAGATTAAAAT
>MDTG01348538.1_pt1 | contig 11951 bp, 10 predicted proteins | sample 811421 | NCBI WGS metagenome assembly MDTG01 (sample SAMN05326645, study PRJNA326480) | marine metagenome | isolation source: seawater | place: Pacific Ocean: South East | collected 2011 | reverse complement strand
TTGCTTGGGCTTTCTTTGGTACAATGCCCCTCCAGCAAAAATTTTCATGGGTGATACAGGTTCACTTTCTTTAGGTGGCTCGTTAGCCGCTATAGCAATTATAGTTAAACATGAAATTGTTTTAGCAATAGTTGGAGGATTATTTGTTTTAGAGACAGTTTCAGTAATTATACAAGTAGTTTCTTTTAAGTTAACAGGTAAAAGATTCTTTAAGATGGCTCCTATACATCATCATTTTGAAAAAAAAGGATGGGCAGAGTCAACAATTGTAATTAGGTTTTGGATCATCGCTATTATTTTAGCGTTAGTTGGACTTGCAACATTAAAACTGAGGTAATAAATGTGCCAAACTACAAACCTCAAAGAACTTTCGTTCCTTGTCTACGGATTAGGTATATCTGGACGCTCAGTAGTTGAATTTTTTAATAGAAATAAAATAACAAATTTTAGGATCTGGGACGATAAACAAAAAAATATATTTAAAAAATACAAGACACAAAATTTAAAAAAAGACTTAGATCTTGTCGATTATATCGTGTTAACTCCAGGAATAAGTTTAATTAAAAATAAAGTTCTTAGAAAATATAAATATAAAATAATTACTGACATTGATTTATTTTTTTTACATAATAATAACTTCAAAAGCATTGTAGTTACTGGCACAAATGGTAAATCAACAACTTGTAAATTATTATCACATCTACTTAAAAAAAATAAATTCCAGTGTATGCTCGGTGGAAATATTGGAATTCCAATTTTAAATCTAAAAAAAATTAAAAATAATTTTGTGATTATTGAAGCGTCTTCATTTCAGCTTTCACACTCAAAATTCATACGACCAGACTACGCCTTTTTTCTTAATCTTACTAATGATCATTTAGATTGGCACGGAACAATGAAAAATTACTTAAATTCAAAACTTAAAATTTTTCGTTTTCAAACAAAATATAATTACGCAATAATTAATAAAAAATTTAAAAAAATTTTCATAAAGAAGAAATATTTGAGCAAAATAATTATTTCACAAATTAAAAGTTATAAAAAAATAAAATTTAAAATTAAAAATGAATATTTGACGTCTAATATAAACGACGAAAATATGAGTTTTATTTATACTTTTGCAAAATTGTTAAAAATAAAAGAGAAATCTTTTATTGACTCAATGAAATCTTTTAAGGGTTTACCTCATAGATTTGAAATTTTTTTAAGAAAAAGAAATTTAAAATTTATCAATGATTCAAAAGCAACTTCTTTTAAAGCAACCCAATCAGCCTTATCTAGTCTTCAAAATATTTACTGGATATTAGGAGGTTTACCTAAAAGAGGGGATAAATTAAAGTTATCAAAATCTAAAAAAAATATTATAAAATGTTATCTGATAGGCAAAAACATAAATTTCTTTAAACATCAAATTAAAGACAAATTACCTTTTTCAATATCAAAAAATTTGAGAAATTCTATTTTTCAAATATCTAAAGATATCAAATCTAATAAGCAGCAAGATAAATCAATAATACTCAGCCCAGCCGCTGCTTCATTTGATCAATTTAAAAATTTTGAAAAAAGAGGAGAAGAATTTAAAAAATTGTGCAGATATTATGTTAGAAAATTCAATTAAATTTATATTTATAAACTATTGGAGAAATATAGATAAAAAAATTTTTATTTGTTTTTCTATTCTATTTTTTTTAGGTTTATTTTTTTCATTCTCTTCCACTTCTTTTCTTGCCGGAGAAAGATTAAATAAAGACTATTATTTTTTTTTCACAAAACATTTTTTTTTTTCATTTTTGGCTATAATGATTATGATAATAATTTCAGCAATTAATACTCAATTACTTATAAAACTTACAGTGCCATTATTTTTATTATCGTTAATCTTTCTAACATTAGTGCCAATTATTGGTGTAGAGGTTAAAGGTGCTAAACGTTGGATCGATCTTTATTTTTTTAGATTACAGCCTATTGAAATATTAAAACCTTTTTTTATTTTGATGACAGTAAAAATATTAACTTTTGATCAATTTAAGAATTCGCAAGTAAAATATATTTTAAGTTTTTTTCTTTTAGCTTCAGTAATAATCTTATTAATTGATCAACCAGATCTAGGACAATCTATATTGTTAATATGTAGTTGGGTTGCAACGGTTTTTGTTTCTGGTGTGAGTTTGTTTTATATTTTCATTTTTTTTTCAATCTTTGTATTATTAATAGGCTCTTTAATATTTTTTTTTCCTGAAAAATTTGGTTACGTAATAAATCGATTAATTACTTTTTTTGACCCAAGTCAGGGAGATAAATTTCAATCTTCTTCCGCTCTTGATGCTATAAAGCTAGGAGGTTTAACCGGTCAGGGAATGGGTGAAGGTATTTTAAAAGAAAGCGTTCCTGAGGCGCATACTGATTACGTAATAGCAGTTATATCTGAAGAATATGGTTCTTTGGTCTCTATAATGATATTGATTATTTTTTTGTATATTTCTTTTAGAATAATTAAAAACTGTTTTAATCAAGATGATCAATTCATGAAAATTTCGCTAAGTGGATTAGCAACATTATTGATTTTTCAAACATTTATCCACGCTGGTGTTAATACAAATTTATTGCCTACAACTGGAATGACTTTGCCATTTTTAAGTTATGGCGGTTCTTCTTTAATAGGAAGCGCAATTTTAGCTGGATTAGTTTTAAATTATACGAAGAATAAGACTTACTTATATGATTAACAAAAAAATTGTAATTGCTACTGGAGGAACCGGAGGTCACGTTTTTCCTGCATACAGCTTAGCAACTTACTTAATTAATAAAAATTTTAAAGTAAAAATTACTTCAGACAAGAGAGGATTAAGATATCTAAAAAATTACCAAAATCTCGATCTAATAGAAATATCTTCGTCTCCTATAGTAAAAAAAAATTTAATTAAACTCTTTATTAGTTTATTTATAATTATCTTTTCGATTATTAAATCATTATTATTTTTAACGTTTAATAGACCATCGCTAATTTTTGGTATGGGCGGTTATTCCTCTTTCCCTATTTGTGCTGCAGCATCAATTTTAAGAATAAAGTTTATAATTTATGAAAATAATATGATCATTGGTAAAGCAAATAAATTTCTCTTACCTTTTGCAGAGAAGGTTTTTGTTTCTTACAAGGAACTTGAGGGTATATCTGTTGATTACAAAAATAAGGTTCTTGAGATTGGAAATTTAATTAGAGAAGAAATATTTAGCCAAAAAACTTCTAAAGATCAATCTTACGAATTCAATGAATTAAAAATTCTAGTTTTAGGAGGAAGTCAAGCAGCTAAAATTTTTGCGGATATATTGCCAAAAATTTTTGAAAAATTAAACGACTCAAAAATTATAATTAAAGTTTATCAACAATGTCTTGAAGAACAAAATGATAAGTTATCTATTTTTTATAAAAATGCTAAAATAGATTTTGAAATATTTAACTTTACAGATAAAATTGTTAATTATTACACTAAAGCAAATTTGGTAATTACACGAGCAGGAGCTTCTGTATTGGGCGAGCTGATTAATTTTAACATTCCTTTTATTTCAATACCATTGCCATCCTCAGCGGACAACCACCAGCTCAAAAATGCCGAGTTTTACCATAGAAAAGGTTATGGCTTTTTATTGGAAGAAAAAGATGTAGAGCAAAAATTATATGATTTAATTAAGTCGATTTTTAACGATAAATTCAAAATAAATAAAATTTTATCTAATCAAAAACAGATTTCTGACAAAGATATTTTTAAAAATTTAAACATTCAATTAGAAAAAATTATAAATGAAAAAAATTAATTTAGGCCAAAAAGATATAATTCATTTTGTTGGTGTTGGAGGCATTGGAATGAGCGGCCTTGCCCAGATTATGAAGAATATGGGTTTTAAGATACAAGGGAGTGATCAAAATAAAAATAAAAATACGATTAGTTGTTCTAAATCTGGAATTAAAGTATTTATCGGTCATTCAACTAGTAATATTAAAAAAGCAACTATTTTGGTAAAGTCTACTGCAATAAAAAACAATAATGTAGAGATTAAATATGCTAAGAAAAATAAAATACCCATTTATTTAAGGGCTGAAGTTTTAGCTGATGTTGTATCGCTAAAAAAAAATATAATAATTACAGGTTCTCATGGCAAAACAACCACAACCTCTTTAGTGGCAAAAATTTTAATTGATCAAAAATTGGACCCAACTATTATTAATGGTGGAGTGATCAATTCATTCAAAAGCAATGCTAAACTTGGAAAGGGTGATTGGGCTATTCTTGAGGCGGATGAGTCAGACGGTAGCTTTTTAAAACTACCTATTAATTATTCAATAGTGACTAATATTGACTATGAGCATTTAGACTATTATAAAAGTTACAAAAATCTCGAAAAATCATTTTTAGAATTTATTAATAAAACTCCTCCTACCGGCAAATCAATAATTTGTATAGACAGTAATAATATCCGAAAATTAATCTATAAAATCAAAAATAAAAATATAATTACTTATGGAGAAAATAAAAAAGCTGACTACCGAATTAACAACATCAGGTATAACTTTGATAGCACTACCTTTGATATAATTTGCCGAAAAAAAATTAGTTCTGAAAAAAAAATCAAAAATATTAATGTAAAGTTATTAGGTAAACACAACGTTCTTAACACTGCAGCAGCAGTTTTAGTTTGTGTTAATCTTGGTGCAAATATTAATACTATTAAGAAATCTTTAAAAAGTTTTTCTGGTGTTCAAAGAAGAATGACAAAAGTTTTTTCTAAAAATAAAAATGATTTTTATGATGACTACGCTCACCATCCAACAGAAATAAGCTCAATTTTAGAAGGTGTACATAAAGTTAATCCAAAAAGAAAGATTATTAGTGTATTTGAGCCGCATAGATATTCAAGAGTAATTTACTTAAAAAATCAATTTTCAAAATGTTTTTCTAAATCAAAATCAGTAATTTTATGTCCATTGTATGCTGCAGGTGAGAAAAAAAACAACAAATTTAATCTCATTAAATTTGCAAATTCTATTGCTCACAATTCAAAAACTCAAGTTATAATAGTCAAGGATGAAATTGAGTTAGGAAACTATTTTAAAAAAAATTTAGTAAGCAACGAAATTATAATTGGAATGGGAGCTGGAAAAATATCAAAATGGATGGAGGAACTGAAATTTTCATTATGAATATAGATGTTGATTTTATAAAAAAATTTGGAAATAATTTTAATAAAGATATTAAGCTCTCTAATTATAGCTGGTTTAATTTAGGTGGTAATGCAGAGTATTTCTACAAAGCAAAAGACAAAGATCAGTTAATTGAATTTTTAAAGGATGCAAATAATAATAATTTGAAAACAACAATATTAGGTGCCGGTTCAAACACATTGTTTAGAGACAGTGGTGTAAAAGGTGTGGTAATAAAATTAGGACCAGACTTTTCCCACATAAGTTTAGTTAATAATAATATTATAGAAGTTGGCGCTGCAACATTAGATCGAAAGGTAGCTAATTTTGCTAAAGAAAATGATTTGGCAAATTTAGAATTTTTATCCTGTATACCTGGTTCAATTGGTGGGGCGATCACCATGAACAGTGGTTGTTATGAAAATGATATTTCTAAAGTTTTTATATCACTTAAAGCAATTAACAAAAATAATCTTCGTGAGATTGAAGTTAAAAAAGAAGATATAGAATTTTTTTATAGAGGAACAAATTTATCAAATGATTTAATTATTATATCAGCCAAGCTGAAAGGTTTAAAAAAAAATAAAAATGAAATTGAAAAAAAACAACTTGATCTTATAGAGAAAAAAAAATTATCTCAACCAAGTCAAATAAAAACCTGTGGTAGCACTTTTAAAAATTATAGTGAGGAAAGAAAGGCTTGGATGTTAATTAAAGAGGCGGGTTGCGATCAATTTACTGAAGGTGATGCAATGATCTCACAAAAGCATTGTAATTTTTTTGTTAATAACGGTAATGCAAAATCTAAAGATATAGAGAATTTAATAAAAAGGGTAAAAAAGCAAGTTCACGAAAAAACTGGTGTAAATTTAGAACTTGAGATTAATATTGTTGGTGAAAAAGAAAAAATTTAAAAAGGTTTTAGTTGTTTTGGGTGGGACTTCAGGTGAAAGACCCGTAAGTCTTGAGACTGGTAAAGCTTGTTTCAAAGCCCTTAAAAAAAAAGGTTATAAGGTTTCAATTTTTGATCCCAAAAAAAAAAATTTAAATTTAATTGATAAAAAGAATACTGACGTTATTTTTAATGCATTGCATGGGCGAAATGGAGAGGATGGTGTAGCTCAAACATATTTTGAATATTTAAAAATACCTTATACTCATTCTGGTGTATTAAGTTCATTTAATGCAATGAATAAGCTTAATTCAAAAGAAATTTTTAAAAAAAATAATATAAAAACACCTAAGTTTTTTTCAATCAAAAAATCAGATTTCAAAAAAAACATAATCTTTAAAAATATATTAAGTAAAAAAATTAAATTTCCGGTGGTAGCTAAACCTATTAATGAGGGTTCTAGCCTTGGAGTAGTAATTTGTAATAATAAAAAAAAATTATTTAAATTAATTAAAAATTTATTAAAAAAATATAATGAGCTAATGCTTGAAGAGTATATAGCAGGGCAAGAGGTCCAGGTAGCAGTAATTAATGGTAAACCTTTAGGTGCCATTGAACTTATTCCAAAAAGATTATTTTACGATTACAAAGCCAAATACACAAAGAAAGCAATGACTAAGCATGTGATGCCAGCAAGATTATCAAAGAAAAAGTATAATGAGGTCTTAAGGATTGCTAAAAAAACTCATCTATCTTTAGATTGCAGAGGGGTAACTAGATCAGATTTTAAATTTTATAAAAATAAATTTTATTTATTGGAAATTAATACACAACCTGGAATGACAAGTTTATCCTTAGTACCAGAAATAGCTAGTTATAAAGGCATATCTTTTGAAAATTTAGTTGAGAAAATTTTATTGGACGCAAGTATTAATAAATGAAAAAAAGGACATTAGTTTCTATTGCACTATTATTATTGCTATCAACAATTACTACTCAACAAGAATTAGTTTTTTCTACGTTCAATTTGAAAAAAATAAATATAGAAAATAATGTCCTTTTAAGTGATGAGGATATAAAGAAGTTACTATTTCCAATTTATGAAAAAAACCTCTTGTTTTTGAGGAGCGGTGAAATAGAGACAATATTAGCGAGCAATAGTTTGATCGAAAGTTTCAATATTAGGAAAAACTACCCGGGTACTTTAAATATAACAATTTATGAAAAAAAACCGATAGCAATTTTATTTGATAAAACTAATAAGTTTTATTTGAGTGAAAAAATAGATCTAATTGAATTTAATAAGTTAAAAAATCAAAAAGAGCTACCTCATGTTTTTAGTGATTATCAAAGTTTCAAGAATTTTTATTTGGATCTAAAAAAAATGGACTTTCCTTTTTACATAATAAAAAAATATACTTTATTTGAATCTAATAGGTGGGATTTAGAGACTAAAAATGAGAAGATTATTAAACTCCCAATAGAAAATTATAAAAAAAGTTTGAAAAATTATTTAAATTTAAGAAATAAAAAGGGTTTTAAAAAATATCAAGTATTTGATTATAGAATTAAAAACCAACTCATTTTAAAGTAACTTATGAATGATACAAACTTAACGTTAATTATCGAGATTAATAAATTTAATTTTATATTTCTAGTAGGAAAAAACAATGAACAAAATATAATTGAAAAAATCTTTAAAATAGAAGCTCCAATTTGCGGGATTAAAAACAGCAACATAATAAATTTTGATCAGGTCTTTAAATCAATTAAAGAAAATGTTTTCCAAATTGAACAAAAGTTTAATTATACATTTAAAGAGATAATACTAATTTTAGAAAATTTTAACCCAACTTTTTTAAATATTTCAGGCTATAAAAATTTAAATGGATCTCAAATTTTAAGAGAAAATGTCACATACATTCTTAATACACTAAAATCGAATGTGAATAAGGTTGAGTCAAAAAAAACAATACTACATATTTTTAATTCAAATTTTTATCTTGATAAAAAAAAAATTGAAAATTTACCAATTGGATTATTTGGAGATTTTTATTCTCATGAATTATCTTTCTCTTTAATTAATACTAATGATTATAATAACCTAAAAAATATTTTTGATAAATGTAACTTAAAAATAAAAAAAATATTACTTAAAAGCTTTATCAAAGGTGCATTTTTGAGTGATAATAATAAAAATATTGAAACTTTTTTTTTAATTCAGATAAACAATGACCATTCAAAAATATTTTATTTTGAAAATAATTCTCTTAAATTTGAACAAGATTTTAAATTTGGAACAAATATAATATTACAAGATATATCTAAAATTACTTCATTAAAAATAGACGATATTAAAAATATTTTAAAAAATACTCAATTTAAAAAAGAAATCTCAGAAGAAGAGCTTGTTGAGAGTGAAAATTTGAACCAAAACATAAATAGAAAAATAAAGAAAAAACTAATTTATGATATAGCTTTAGCAAGGATAAAAGAAATCTCTGAAATTATAATATTTAGAAATATTAATCTTAGATATTATAATCAATCAGCAAAAAACATATTCTTAGAAATCAGCAATGATACAAATCTTTTTAGTTTTAAGGAATTATTTAGCTTTATTTTCTCAGAGGATAAAAAAAGAGATTTATATTTTAACAATAACCTCTCTAAAGATGATATGCTTGAGATTATTAAAAAACTTGTCCATTTTGGTTGGAAAAAAGAGGCCATACCAACTTCTCATGCGAAAAGGTCTATTGTAGCTAGGTTTTTTGATGCTTTATTTAGTTGATAGTTGTTTTTTTTAGAAACATTAGTTGTTTTAAGATTTTAACATATTTTCTCTATAACAACCCTCAATGCACAATGTTTATCAACAAACTATTTTAAACCCTATCACATTTGATGGAGTTGGCCTTCATTCGGGGAAAATTTCAAAAATCAGTATTTTTCCTGCAAAAGATAATGAAGGTATAGTTTTTAAGAGAATTGACCTAGAGAAAAATAATCTTGTTGAAGCCAATTATAAAAACGTTTCCTCAGCAAAATTATGTACTACGCTTGAAAATGAATTCGGAGTAAAAGTCTCTACAGTAGAACACTTATTGGCTGCTTTTTACATTGCAGGAATTGACAACGCTTTAGTAGAAATTAATTGTGAAGAAGTTCCAATTATGGATGGATCTGCAAAAAATTTTTTAGAAGTTTTAAAAAAAATAAAGACAAAAATTTTGTCCAGTAAAAGAAAATACTTAAAAATTCTTAATAAAGTTGAATTAAAAGATGGAAAAAAAATGATTTCAATAGAGCCGAGTAAAAGATCTCTAGAAGTTGATTTTCAATTAGATTATAAAAATAAGATCATTGGCAAACAAAGAAATAATATAAATTTTCAAACAGATAAGTTAGATGATGTATCAAATTCAAGGACATTTTGTTTATTTGAGGATATTGAAAAAATAAAAAAAATTGGTTTGGCAAAGGGAGGCTCCTTAGAAAATGCAGTAGTTGTTGATGAAAACAGAGTTTTAAACAAAGAAGGTTTAAGAAATGAAAAAGAATTTGTTAATCATAAAATTTTGGATTTAGTTGGTGACTTTTTACTTTCTGGATATAGAGTATTAGGTAAAGTAAAATGTTATCAAGGCGGTCATGAGTTAACAAATATGTTTTTAAGAAAAATGCTGGACTCAAAAGTGATTGAAGCAAGCAATAAACTTGATAAATATACTATAATTGAAAATCTAAACTTAGAGCCGACAACAAAAATAGCAGTAAACGCTTAATTTAATTTTAAGATATAATTTTTTTACTAATTTGGTAATAATCTAATAATGCAGTTTAGATTATTAATTCTTATTAGTTTTTGTTTACTTCTGATTTCTTGTTCCAAAGATGAACCAGCATATCTACCCTCTGAAAAAGTAGATCCATTCATATTATACAATGAAGCATATGAAGCATTTGATAATAATAATTTTTTTAACGCTAGTAAAAAATTTTCTGAGGCTGAAATAAATTTTATCGACATAAATTTTGCTGCAAAATCTGCAATCATGTCATCTTTTTCTTTGTATGGTATAAATTTTTATAATGAAGCTTTAGACAGTTTGGATAGATATTTAAAAACTTATCCAGCTGATAAAAATGTTATTTACGCAGAGTATCTAAAAGCTGTTATTCATTTTGAACAAATTGACGATGAAAAAAAAGATATAAAGCCACTTTTGGAAGCACAAAAACTAATAAATAAATTTATAATAAAATATGCTGACACAGATTATGCAATAGATTTAAAATTTAAAAAGGACTTAATTCAAAATCAACTAGCTGCAAAGGAATTATTTGTAGCAAAATATTATATTTCTGTCCAAAAATGGATACCAGCAATTAACAGATTAAAAATAATTATTACAAAATACGATAAAACTATATTTATAGAGGAAGCACTACATAGACTTGTGGAAATACATTATCATCTTGGTTTAGAAAAAGAGGCAGAAAAATATGCAAGTGTTTTAGGATATAATTATAATTCGGGTGAATGGTTTAAACAATCTTACAAAATATTAAATACAGATTATGAATTTAAAGAAAATTCAGACGGTAAAAAACTCAAAAACAATGATAATATTATTAAAAAGATAATTAAGATGATCAAATAATTTTTATGCAAGATAAAAAGAAAATTATTCTAGAACATAAAAAAAATTTAAAGGAAATTAAAAGACATAATAAAAGTTATTATATAGATGATAATCCGAAAATTAGTGATGCTGAATATGATAAAATTAAAACTAATATCCTCAAATTAGAAGAAAAATACCCATACCTTAAAACAATTGAAAGTATACAAAATATTGTCGGATATAAACCTTTAAACAAATTCCAAAAAATAAAACACTTATCTCCAATGCTTTCGTTAGCTAATGCATTTAATTTAGATGACATGAAAGATTTTAAAAAAAAAATAAACAATTTTTTGAATTTAAAAGAAAAAAATCTTGATCTATTTTGTGAACCTAAAATCGACGGAATATCGGCTACTTTAATTTATGAAAAAGGAAACTTAACCAGAGGATTATCCAGGGGTGACGGAAAAACTGGAGAGGATATTCTAGAAAACTTAAAAACTATAAAAAATTTACCAAAAAAATTAATTTCAAAAAATGTACCCGATCTTTTAGAAATTCGTTGTGAAGTTTATATTGGAAAAAAAGATTTTTTAAAATTAAAAGATAAATTTGCAAATCCTAGAAATGCTGCTGGAGGGACTCTAAGACAAAAAGATCCATCAGAAACATCAAAAATTCCATTGAAATATTTTGCCTATGGTTTTGGCTTAATTTCACCAATGATTTTTAAAACTCAATCTGAATTTCTAAGGGAAATAGAAAAATGGAATTTTATTATAAATCCGTTATCTGAAAAGACAACTAGTGAGAGTGAGATTGAAAAAAAACATACTCTGATAGAGCAATTACGATCTGAATTAGACTATGATATTGATGGCTTGGTTTTCAAAGTTAATGATCTATCTTTACAAAAAAGATTAGGTAACACTTCAAACTCTCCAAGATGGGCTATTGCATATAAATTTTCAGCTGAAAAGGCTACTACAAGAATAAAAGATATCAGTATTCAAGTTGGAAGAACTGGTGCGATCACTCCAGTAGCTAAAGTGGAACCAGTAACGGTTGGAGGCGTTGTGGTATCTAATGCGACCTTACACAATGAAGATGAAATTAGCAGAAAAGATATTCGAATTGGAGACACAATTAAAATCCAGAGAGCTGGAGATGTTATACCTCAAGTCGTTTCAGTGGATATTTCTAAAAGAGATAAAAATTCAAAAAAATA
>MDTG01327908.1_pt1 | contig 11951 bp, 13 predicted proteins | sample 811421 | NCBI WGS metagenome assembly MDTG01 (sample SAMN05326645, study PRJNA326480) | marine metagenome | isolation source: seawater | place: Pacific Ocean: South East | collected 2011 | reverse complement strand
TAATGAATTGAGCCAGGAAACTGATTCGTTAGTAGAGGAGATAGATAAGTGGCAAACGTAAATATACGATTCAATAACAAAGATTACCTTTTATCGTGTGATGACGGGCAAGAGGAAGATTTAAAAAAACTAACTATATTTTTAGATAAGAGATATTCAGAGCTGAAATCGCAATTAGGAAATTTAGGTGAGAGCAAGTTACTTCTTATAACGGCGATCCAGGTTATTGATGAATATTTTGACTTGAAAAAAAGGGTTGTTTCTCAAAAAGATAATTTTGAAAAGTTATCCTCAAAATTTAAGGAAATGAAATCTTTAGCTATAGATTACAAAGAGGTAAAAGATAATGAGATATTTAAGCTAAATTCTGATTTAGATAAATTAAAAAAAATGGTTGATGAAAGCCAAAATCTTTATGAGAACATGCTTGAAAAAACCACAAAATCTATTGAGGAAATAATCAAAAATACTGAGTCTAGATCTGAAGTTCAGTAAATGCCATCAAAAGAAAAATTAAGAAAGAAATACTTATTGTTAAGAAAAAAAAAATATTTTCCTGTAGAAAAAAATTTCTTTAAGCCAATCGTTAAAATACTTAAATCAAAAAAAATAAAAAGCATATCATTATACTACCCTTCTAATTATGAAGTAGATACTCTTAGCTTGTTTGAGTTATTGAAAACAAAAAAAAATATATCTACATATCTCCCAAAACTTTTACCAAATGGAAGTATGAAATTTGTACGCTGGAGTTTTTACGATCCTCTTAGAGTTAACAAATATGGTTTTTTAGAGCCGGTTGGTAAGTCAAAAGCCATAATTCCAGAAATTATAGTTCTCCCTTTATTATCATTTGATAAATTTGGAAATAGATTAGGATACGGCAAGGGATATTATGATAAATTTCTTTCAAAATCGAGTGTAAAAAAAAATAAAACTCTAACAATTGGACTTGCATTTTATTTTCAAAAATATAAAAAAATCCCAACCATAAAATCAGATGTTAAAATTGACCGTATACTAACGGAGAAAGGATTTTTGTAACATTAATGAAAATATTAGTTTTAGGCGATGTATTTGGTCCTTCCGGAGTTAACGCAATCAAAAAATATTTACCAAAAATTATAAAAGAAAAAAAAATAGACTTTGTTGTTTTAAACGGTGAAAATGCAGGGGACAAAGGAGTTGGTATTACAAAAAAAAATACAGAGGAATTTTTTAATGCTGGTGCGGATGTAATCACATCAGGAAACCATATTTGGGATGAAAAAGAGACCATGAGTTTTATAAAGAATGAAAAAAGATTGTTAAGACCAGAAAATCTAATACAACCATCACCAGGTATTGGTTACGGTATTTTTAATTCAAATAATAAAAAAAAAATAGCAGTAATAAATTTAATGGGCAATGTTTTCATGAAAAAAACTGAAGATGTTTTTACAGCAGCAAAAAAATTTTTAGATAAAGTAAAATTAAAAAGAGATGTAGATTTTATAATAGTAGATATACATGCAGAGATAACAAGTGAAAAAATGGCTATGGCATATTTATTCGACGGAAAAGCAACATTGGTTTTTGGAACACATACTCACGTTCCAACTTCTGACCATAGAATTATGGAGAAAGGAACAGCATATCAAACTGATTTAGGAATGTGTGGTGATTACAATTCAATTATTGGAATGAATAAAGAAAATTCTTTAAAAAGGTTTTTGAAAGATCCTTCGGCTATAAAACATTATCCTGCGACAGGATTAGGAACTATAAGCGGGTTGATGGTAGAAGCTGATGACAAAACAGGATTAGCTAATAATGTTAAGCCAATAATTACAGGCGGATTATTACAAGAGAGAAGTTAGATATGGCCGGTCACTCACATTGGGCAGGAATAAAGCACAAGAAAGGTAGACAAGACAATTTAAGATCTAAGATTTTTTCTAAAATATCTAGAGAGATAACTGTAGCTGCTAAATTAGGCTCAAAAGATCCTGTTACAAATCATAGATTAAGAGCAGCAATTGAGTCTGCCAAGAATGCTAATATGCCTAAAGACAATATTAATAGAGCAATAAGTAAATCAGACATTAGCAAAGATCATAATTTTGAAAATTTAAGATATGAGGGTTTTGGACCAAAAAATATTGCTATAATAATCGAAACATTGACTGACAACAAAAACAGAACAGCAGGCGCTATAAGAACAACCCTACAAAAGTTTGGGGGAAATTTAGGAAGCTCAGGTTCAACAACTCATTTTTTTGATAATTGTGGCATAATACAAATTTCTAATGAAAAAATATCGGAGGAAAAGGCTTTAGATTTTGCGGCTACAGTTGGTGCAAAAGATTGTTATAGTCAAAAAGAATTTCAAGAAATTATTACTAAAAAAGAGGATTTCTACAAAGTAAAAAATGAGGCTGAAAAAATAGTCAAAAAATTATTTTATTCAGGTATAGAATGGAGACCAAAAAATCTTATAAGTTTAAAAAAGAAAGAGGCTTCAGAATTTGAGAGTATGCTTGAACTTTTGCAAGAAAATGATGATATACAAAATGTCTTTCATAACTGTAATTTATTATAGGTTAATCTAATGAGAATTATTGGAATAGACCCAGGATTAAGTGGAGCTCTAGCAATTTTAGATGATATAAAAATCTTTGATATGTTTGATATGCCTATCATGCCTGAAGGAAAAAAAAATAAAAATCAACTTAATAGCGCCCAATTGGTTAAAATAATTAAAAGCCACATTTTGCCAGATAAAGATACTTTTGTGATTGTTGAACAGGTAAGCGCAATGCCTGGCCAGGGAGTTACAAGCATGTTTAATTTTGGTCAGACATTTGGAGCAATTAAAGGTATTTGCGCTTCATTAAATCTTCCAATTTTTTACGTAAGACCTGCGAAATGGAAGAAACACTTTGATCTTATCAATTCATCAAAAGATGCAAGCCGTACAAAAGCCATTGAAATGTATCCCTCAATATCCGATCGTTTGCGTAAAAAGAAAGACGTAAATAAAGCAGATGCTATTTTGATTGCCAGATACTTTAGAGAGTGCAAAGCTCAGTTTGCTGAGTAAATAAACTAATATTAAAAAATTAAAACGCCAAATTGATGACACATTCTACGAGTAATTAATTTGGATGGAACAAGATATAGCTTCACAAGTAGTAGGTCTAGGAGGTGCCACAGATTTTTCATTATGGCAATTATTTTTACGAGCAGATTTTGTTGTTAAAAGTGTAATAATAATTTTAATTGCTAGTTCAATCTTTTCCTGGGCATTAATTTTTGAAAAGGCAAGGCTTTTTAGAAAAATAGATAAAAGCACACAATTGTTCGAAGATAAGTTTTGGAAAGCTAAATCTGCTGAGGCTTTTTACAAAAATCTTCCAATGAAAACTGACGATCCATTAACAGTTATATTTAAATCTGCAATGGCAGAATTAATTAAAACCAGATCAAAGTCATCAAGCGTTCAGAGTGCTAGAGTGGAAAGAGTCGTAGAAGTCTCTATAGATAAGCAATTAAAAATTATAGAAAAGAATTTCACCTATCTTGCAACGGTCGGATCAACAGCTCCTTTTATTGGATTATTTGGAACTGTATGGGGCATAATGAATTCTTTCCAATCAATTGCAATTTCACGAAATACAAGTTTAGCAATTGTTGCGCCTGGTATTGCAGAAGCATTGTTTGCAACAGCACTGGGTTTATTGGCAGCTATCCCAGCAGTTATTTCCTACAATAAATTTAATAGTGATAGCCAAAGATATTTTTCACGTGTAGATAATTTTTGCAAAAGATTTTTATCAATAGTCTAATTTATGGGATTCATAATTAATCGTTCAAAAAAAGAACCAATGAGCGAAATTAATGTAACACCTTTTGTAGATGTAATGTTGGTTCTGTTAATAATCTTTATGGTAACAGCACCTTTGTTAACTGTAGGTGTACAAGTTGATTTACCTGAATCAGCAGCAGACTCTTTACCCGACGATCAAGAGCCATTAACTGTAAGTATAAATTCTAAGGGAGAGGTATTTATCCAGGAGCACAAGGTTGGCTTTGAGTCAATTGTTCCCAAAATTTTAGCCATATCGAAAAATAGAACCGATACCAGGATTTATGTAAGAGGAGACAAAACAATAAATTATGGCAGAGTTTTAGAAGTAATGGGTAGACTATCTGGTGCAGGATTTTCAAAAGTTGCTTTAATATCCGAGCCTTATAAAAATTAATGTTTTATGACCAAAAATTTATTTTTTTCGTTTTTATTCCATGCCCTAGTAATTTTTCTAACAGCTTTATCTCTACCATTTATGTTAAGAGAACCGATTGATTTACCACCGATTGTTTCAGTTGAGTTTATTGAAATTAAAGACAAAACCTACATACCTTTTGCTCCTAAAGCGCGAGAAATAATTGACAAGGCTAAAGAAGAGGAAAAAAGAATAGTTTCTGAACAAGCCCCCCCATCTGCTAAAGCCAAGGAAAAACCAGATAGAATTCCAATGCCAGAGGATAAAAAACAAAAAAAAGAAATGGTTAAAAAAAAACAGAATCCTGAGGAAATTAAACCTGAAATTAGACAATCATCAGAATTTGAAAAAAAAGAATTATTTGATACAAACGAAATAGCAGCCTTAATTGATAAAGCGAAAGAAGAGCAAGCAAATACACAGAAAAAAACAGATAAATTAACACAAAGTAGTGTTAAAAATTCTTTTGCTCAGGCATTGTCATTATCTGAAGAAGATGCATTAAGAGCCCAAATTTTTGGTTGTTGGAGCGTCCCATTAGGTTTACCCTATGATAAAAATTTGCTTGTTAGAATAAAACTTAAATTAAAACCAGATGGAACTATACTTAAATCTGAAATTTTGGATCACGCAAGAATGAACACACCTGGACAAAGTTTCTATAAAATTCTCGCTGAAAGTGCCTTAAGGGCCGTAAGAATCTGTCAACCACTTAAAGTACCACCAACTGGATATGATAGATGGAAAGATTTACAGTTAAACTTTGATCCTACAGAAATGTTAAAAGGTTAAACTTGATGAAAAAAATAATCATTTTATTTTTATATATCATATTAAGCTTTTCCAAAGCTCAGGCTTTAATAAAAGTTGATATTACTAGGGGTAACCTAGATCCTTTGCCAGTAGCAATATCACCTTTACACGTTGATGGAAAATCAGAAAAATTTTCTTTATTTGAAGTAAATAAATTAGGTTCCGAAATATCTAAAATCATAGAGCAAAATATTAAATCTACTGGTTTATTTAACCCCCTAAATAAAGATGCATTTGTTCAAAAACCAGATATTGCACACTTAAAACCACGATTTGAAGACTGGAGACTAATAAAAGCTCAAGCTTTGGTAACAGGCAAACTTTTAATTAAAGATGATAAATTAAAAGTAGAGTTTAGATTATGGGATCTTACAGCAGCTAAAGAGATGTTGGCACTTTCGTTTACAACCACACCAAATAACTGGAGAAGAGTAGCCCATATAATATCCGACAAGATTTATGAGAGACTAACAGGAGAAGGCGGATATTTTGATACAAGAATAATTTATGTTTCAGAGACAGGACCAAAAGATCAAAGAGTTAAAAAATTGGCATTAATGGATCAAGATGGTTACAACATTAAGTATTTGACTTTAGGAAACGAACTTGTTCTTACACCGAGATTTAATCCAACAAATCAATTAGTAACATACATGTCTTATTTTAAAAATTTGCCCAGGGTATATTTATTAGATATAGAAACAGGAATACAAGAAATTGTTGGTAATTTTCCAGGCATGACTTTTGCACCAAGATTTTCCCCAGATGGAAAAAAAATCATTATGAGTTTCGCTAAAGATGGTAATTCGGATATATATTCAATGGATATTGAAACTAGAATTGTAGAGCAAATAACAAAACATCCCTCCATAGATACATCACCCTCATACTCACCAGACGGTAAATATGTTGCTTTTAATTCTGATAGGAGTGGACTACAACAAATTTACGTTATGAGAAGTGACGGAACTGGTGTTAAAAGAATAACTCACGGGAAGGGTATATACGGCACTCCTGTTTGGTCACCCAGAGGTGACTTGATAGCTTTTACAAAAGTTAGAAAAGGAAGATTTTATATTGGCGTAATGAGGTCCGACGGTTCTGGAGAAAGGTTGTTAACTGAAAATTTTTATCAAGAGGCTCCTTCATGGTCACCAAATGGAAGAGTTTTGATATTTTACAGAGAGACTAAATCTGACAAAACAGGAAAGGGCTTTTCAGCGAAACTTTGGTCTATTGATATTACAGGTTACAATGAAAGAAGGGTAAAAACTGAAACAGATGCTTCAGACCCATCTTGGTCCTCGTTATTGTCAAAGTAGTTGTTTTTTCAGCACAATTTGTGCTTGCAACATCTGAATAAATTTGAAATATTACATCAACCTTAAATATATTTAGGAGATTGAAAATGAAATTTAATTTAGCGCTTAGAAACCTTTTAATAGTTTTGTTTGGTGCTTTAGTTCTGTCAGCTTGCTCTACTACAAAGAAGGGCGATCTATCAGGGGACGTATATACCGGAACTGAAACTATTGAGTATTTAGCAAAGGGAGTTCCGGACAGAGTTTTTTTTGCTACAAACAAATCAAGTTTAACTACTGCTGCAAGAGATACTTTAAGAAAACAAGCTACGTGGCTTAGAAAAAACAAAGATATCTCAGTAACAGTTGAAGGGCACGCCGACGAGCGAGGCACAAGAGAGTACAACTTAGCATTAGGAGAAAGAAGAGCTAATGCTGCGAAAGATTATTTGATGACTTACGGAATTTCAGGAAAACGAATTAGCGTAATTAGCTATGGTAAAGAGAAACCAGTTAATCCTGCATCAAATCCTTTAGCTTGGTCTCAAAATAGAAGATCGGTTTCAGTAAAAGCAAACTAATTTTTAAAATATAAAGACCCCGTTATCATTGAAAAATAACGGGGTCTTTTTTTTGCCATTTTTTTTATAAATAAGTGTAATCAATGATTTTAGAAAAAAAATTTAGTATAAAAATACTCATCTCAGTCTTTTGTGTAATTTTTTTTATATTGTACAATCCTAACCATATCAAAGCTGAAGAAGAAGAATTAACAGACGTAAGAGGAGAGCTTCAAAAGATTAGTGCTGATTTAAAAACACTAGAAAGAGCTTTTTACAAAACTTCAGAGATGAAACCAGCTAAAATTTCTCCTGGAAGTATAAACGAGGATGTACTGACACGTCATTTATTAAAATTAAATGAAATAGAGGAACAATTCCAAGAGTTGACTAACAAGTATGAGGAAATCAATTTTAAGATAGATAGATTGTCAAATAGAATTACAAAAATTCAATCCGATAATCAAATGAGATTTAGTGATTTAGAAAGCATAAGTTCAGGGGATGCGCCACAACAATCTACAAAAAAACAAAAAAGATTACCTGGCACAGATTTACCACAAGATCTTGGAAGAATATCGAATACGGATTTAAACACAACAGGTGAAGTTCAGAAAACGCAGTCAGTGGAGTCCGCTGGGTTAGTCGTAACAGAGCAAAAGCCAAAAAAATCTTTGTTACCCAACAAACCACCAAAAGAACAATATGATTTTGCAGTAAGTTTTATAAAAGTTGGTGACTATGAAACTGCAGAATTTGCCCTAAGAGAATTTATTGATAAAAATAAAAAAAATGAATTAGCTGGAAGCGCCCAATACTGGTATGGAGAAACTTTTAGAGTAAGACAGTTATACCAAGATGCTGCCGCAGCGTATTTAGATGGCTATCAAAACTATCCTAAAAGTAAAAAAGCTCCTATAAACTTATTAAAGCTGGGAAGCACTTTGGTTAAAATGGGTGAAAAAGAACAAGGTTGCCTCATGATTCAAGGAGTTAAAAAAGAATATCCAAAAGCTAGTCCGTCTGTGCTACAAAAAGCTGAGTATGAAAAGAAAAAGTTTAAATGCACAAAAGCTTAATAAAACTCTTCTAAAAAATAAAAAAATTTTAAAGCTATATTCAAAATTAAAAAAAGTTTTATCAAAATATAGAAATTGCAAATCATTTACAGTAGCAGTATCCGGGGGGCCGGATAGCTTAGCTTTAACTGGTCTTTGTAAAATATTACTTAGCGAAAAGAAATATAAAGTATTTTTTGCACTTGTAGACCATAATCTCAGAAGAAATTCCAACGTAGAAGCTAAACAAGTTAAAAATTTACTAAAAAAAAATTCCATAAAATTAGTTGTTTTAAAAAACAAAAAAAGAATCAATAAGAATATTCAAAAAAATGCTAGAGAGATAAGATATGATCTTTTATCAAATTTCTGCAAAAAAGAAGGCGTCAAACATTTGCTAACCGCGCATCATCTAGACGATCAGGTTGAGACTTTTTTTATTAGGTTGTCCAGAGGAAGCGGGGTCGAGGGTTTATCATCAATGATGGAAAAAACAAAATTGAGGTATAATATTAACTTATTAAGACCATTTTTGGATATAAACAAAGAAGAACTTAATTATATTGCAATAAAAATTTTTAAAAAAACATTTAAAGATCCTAGCAATACAAATAAAAAATTTTTAAGAACTAATATTAGAAGACTTAAGAAAAATCTTCTAAGAAATGGTATTGACCCAATTAAAATTGCACATTCAATTAAAAATATTGCATTAACTAAAGATGCAATAAATTTTTATGTAATTAAATCTATGAAAAAAATCGTTAAATATAAAAAAAAAGAAACAGTTTTAAATCTTGAGGATTTTAAAAAAGAACCAAAGGAAATTAAATTTAGAATAATCAATAATATTGTAAAAAAAAGAGCTAGTACTTATTACCCCCCAAGATCATATAAAGTAGTAAATTTGATTAATCGAATTGAAGGCAAAAAATTAAAGAAATGTACTTTAGGGGGCTGTCTTTTTGAAAAAAGAAATAATTTCCTATATGTTTCAAGAGAATTTTAACAAATACTATAATTTTAATAACTAATTGCTAAATAGTGTAGAAATTGCCGCATTTATAACAAATCTTTTGATTTCAATATACTTGTTTAAATTATAATAATACCTATTTATATATTATGAATTTTAGAAATTTAATAATGTGGGGTTTGATAGTCCTCTTGTCTGTCGGACTATTTAACCTTTTTCAAGATCCTAGGGGAGTTAGAGCGCAAGACGAACAAATAGCTTTCTCCAAATTCCTTGAAGAAGTGGACTCAGGCAGAGTTGTTCAAGTAGAAATTTCAGGAAATAATATTAACGGAACATTATCCGACGGATCAAAATTTAAAACATATTCTCCAAATTATCCTGAGCTTGTAGGCAAGCTTTCCGAAAGAGGTGTAAGTATAGTTGCTTCGCCAGTTGAAGATAAAATGCCCTCACTGATCGGGGTGCTTTTGTCTTGGTTTCCAATGTTGTTACTTATTGGAGTATGGATTTTCTTCATGCGTCAAATGCAAGGGGGAAGAGGCGGAGCTATGGGTTTTGGAAAATCAAAAGCTAAACTTTTAACTGAAGCTCAAGGAAAAGTTACATTTAATGATGTAGCTGGTATTGAAGAGGCAAAAGAAGAAGTAGAGGAGATTGTTGATTTTTTAAAAGACCCTAAAAAATTTAGAAGACTGGGTGGAAAAATTCCAAAAGGCGCATTACTCATTGGCCCCCCTGGAACAGGAAAAACTTTGTTAGCTAAAGCAATAGCTGGTGAAGCAGATGTTCCTTTTTTTACAATTTCAGGATCTGATTTTGTTGAAATGTTTGTGGGTGTTGGAGCTTCAAGAGTAAGAGACATGTTCGAACAAGGAAAAAAACACGCACCATGTATAATTTTTATAGACGAAATAGATGCCGTCGGAAGGAGTAGAGGAGCAGGTTTAGGAGGCGGTAATGATGAAAGAGAACAAACTTTAAACCAATTATTAGTCGAGATGGATGGTTTTGATACTAATGAAGGAATAATTTTAATTGCAGCAACTAACAGACCCGATGTTTTAGATCCCGCTCTTTTAAGACCAGGAAGGTTTGACAGACAAGTTGTAGTACCAAATCCAGATATTCTTGGAAGGGAAGCTATTTTAAAAGTTCATATTAGAAAGATAAATACCGGTCCCGATGTTAAGCTTAGAACAATTGCAAGAGGAACCCCTGGGTTTTCAGGAGCAGATTTAGCCAACTTAGTTAATGAGTCTGCATTGTTAGCAGCTAGAAAAAATAAAAGAGTTGTAACAATGTCTGATGTAGAAGAAGCAAAAGACAAAGTAATGATGGGTGCCGAAAGAAGATCTATGGTTATGAGTGAAGAAGAAAAAAAACTTACTGCATATCATGAAGGTGGACACGCAATTGTTGCACTTAATGAAAAAGCATCTGACCCAATTCACAAAGCCACAATTATACCAAGGGGAAGAGCCCTGGGTATGGTCATGAGACTACCAGAAAGAGATCAATTATCTGTTACAAGAGAAAAAATGTATTCTGATATAGCCGTTGCAATGGGAGGAAGAATTGCTGAAGAATTAATTTTTGGTTATGAAAAAATAACCTCAGGAGCATCCTCAGATATTGATATGGCAACTAAAATGGCAAAAAACATGGTGACAAGATATGGTATGAGCAAAGACTTAGGGACAGTTGCTTATGGTGAAAACGAAGACGAGGTATTTCTTGGAAGGCAAATTGCCAGACAGCAAAATATGTCAGAAGAAACTGCGAAAAAAGTAGATATTGAAGTTAAAAAAATTATAGATACTAGCTATGAGAGAGCAAAAAATGTTTTAACCGAAAAAATAGATGATCTACACAAAATCGCCAAAGCCTTACTTGTTTATGAAACTTTGACTGGAGATGAAATAAGAGATTTAATTTTAAAAAATATACAACCCGCTAAACTCTCCAAGAAAGACGAAGAATCTGAAGATAAAGCGTCATCAGCTATAGATTCTATTGGTTTAAAACCAAAACCAGCATTATAATATCAATAAATCATGAGAAAGTATTACACAAGGCCGTGTAATTTTTATCATGGAAGAGCCGCAAATAGTCTCATTAAATTAAAAAAAGCTTTTCCGTTAAATGGTAAAAAAAACATAGCATTTGATAGAATTGAAATTTTTTTAAGAGAAAAAAACAAAGTAAGAAATAGTTTAATTCACATTAAAGATATACGCAAACTAAATAAAAATATTAAAAAAATTATTCAACAAGATTTGAAAAAAATTATTTCAAAAAGGAAAAACTTTCTCAAAAATGTTAATTTTAACGAAACCTCAATTATGGGTGTGCTTAATTTAACTCCTGATAGTTTTTCAGACGGCGGAAGATTTAATACGAAAAATAAAGCATTTAAACAAATCTCTAATATGATTAATTCTGGAGCAAAAATTATTGACATAGGAGGGGAGTCCACACGACCAGGATCTATGACAATTGATCCAAAACTTGAATGGAAAAGAGTCGAATATATTTTGAGAAATTTTAAAAAAAAATATAAAAAGGTTTGCTTATCAATTGATACTAGAAAATCTGACGTAATGATTAAGAGTATAAAATGTGGAGCAGATATAATTAATGATGTATCGGGTTTTAGCCATGATCCTTATGCGCTTCCAAAATTAAAAAACTTTAATGTTTCAAAAATCTTACATCATATGCAAGGAACCCCAAATACTATGCAAAAAAACCCAAGATACCAAAATGTTTTATTAGATATTTATGACTTCTTTGAAAGAGAGATTTTGAACGTATCAAAAGATAAAAAAATTATACTAGACCCTGGAATTGGTTTTGGTAAAACTTTGAAACATAATTTGACTTTAATTTCCAAAATATCTTTGTTTCATAGTCTTGGCTTTCCTATTTTGATTGGAACATCTAGAAAAAGATTTATTAATCAAATATCTGGAGAG
>MDTG01260284.1_pt1 | contig 11951 bp, 13 predicted proteins | sample 811421 | NCBI WGS metagenome assembly MDTG01 (sample SAMN05326645, study PRJNA326480) | marine metagenome | isolation source: seawater | place: Pacific Ocean: South East | collected 2011 | reverse complement strand
TGCCCGATGGCGACCCGCTGCCCTTGGTCGAGCCCTTGCAGAAAGGTTCCGATTGCGGTGGTCTTGCCGATCCCGGCTTCGCCGTGGATCATCACGACACGGCCGCCGGTTTCGCCCAGCGAACAGTATGCCCGACCTAGGATATCAAGGCAGTGGGCGCGTTCGACGACTTTCGTAACCGACATTCGAATTCCAAACTGCGGGAAATTTTAGAAACAATGGCTCGTGACGTATGGTCAACATATCCCTTTCCGATATCAAGGTGTTTTGTGATCGCGAGAACAGTTTAGAGGACGTGCATTGGCTGAATCTCGCCAACAACGGCGAACTGTCCCCTATGCTCATCAAGACGTAGTTCGCGCTCGTCCGGGATCCGACGGTCGCGCACTGTGCCTCGTCGAGGAAGACGGCATCTGGCGTCTCGGCGGTCTCATGATCGAGCGTGTTCTTGTCGACTTGCCGCAAGCGAAAGACGACAGCACCAGCCGAATGCTTTATCGCCTCTACGGGGAATTGCCAACGCTGGCGGCCTGTCATCCCTTGCATGCGTTCCATGCGATCGAGGGCCTTTAGGTTCATCCGCATGGCGGAAGATGTCCCTCGAGTTTCGCTAATCTTGCCGTTGGCGCACCTGTCCAAGAACCTCGTCGTTTGCCCTTCCCCTGCAGTTATTCGAGCACTGACCGCCAGACGATCGGGAGGCGCAGGGCGGGATCGCGGGGATATTGGCCGGTCAGGTCGCGAGTCGGTAGCGCACGTCGGTTCGCGCGTCTCCGTTTCCCAAAGGACGTCAAATGCCACCAATGGAGGTTGCACAGGCCCGACCCTGATCGGCGGCTGGTCGGAGATGTCGTCTACGCCTCTTTATCGGTGATATCTTCACGCCGCAGAACCGAGCCCTCCGGGGGTTAGTCGAGGCTGCCGCTGAGTTCGGCTTTCGATTACCATTCGAAATCGGGGAAGGGCAGGTCTCCTGATCCGCGCCAGCTTTGTACGGCGGCTTCGGCTTCGGCCACGCGGGCGGTCTCGAGCTCGTTGTCAGTCGCGGCGTAATGCGTGACCGACGGGAAGGCGAACTGCGTTCCGGCCGCATCCACCGTCGCCATGATCCGCAGCAGCAAATCCTCGCGGATGGCGGTGAAACTGTCCATGTCGGACGCAAGAATGTAAGAGAAGACCTCCACATCGAGCGAGTGGGCCCCGAACCCGGCGAAGCGGACGCGCAACGGCTCGGCCACCACTCGGATGCGCGATCAGCAGCTTGCGCAACTCCACAAGGACAAAGCGCAACTGATCCGGGGTCGTCTCGTAGCGCAGGCCTATTTCCTCGACTGTGCCCATCTTGTCGCCAAAGCGGCAGAAGTCCCCGACCGAAAGCGGCCGGTCGGCATAGATCGTGAACCCCGAGAGCAGGTTCTGCAAGGTCGGCTGCGCGGCCAGCATGCCGACAAGCGGAATCGATAACTGGTGCGCCACGATCAGAACAGCAGCGACCAGAAGCAATCCGCGAATCACCCCGGTGGTGAGCGACAGCAGAATGAGATTGTGCCCCGTGATCCGTTCGGCGGCCCGATAGGTCTCGGCCACCCGTCCGGTCAGGTGCCAGCCGAGCAGGAAAACCCCGAAGACGACCAGGATGGCGGCGATGCCGACGAGGATCAGCGTCGTGCCCTCGGGCAGGCCCAAAAGCCAGCTTCCGCCGAACAGGACCAGCCCTGACGCGATCCCGAGCATCGCCCAGGATACCGTCCCGGCTCCGGCGGGATTCGGGTATTGCAGGTCGTCTCGTCTGCGTCGCGCGATCAGTCGGCCGGCCAGTGCGATAAGCGCCGCCACCCCTGCCATCGCGATGACCGTCACGGCCAATCCGGCCCATTGCCAGCGTTCGAACGGCCCGAGCGGAAGAAGCATCGAGGGGGCCACGCCGCGCAACACCCTGCGAATGGCGAAATGCTGGTCGTCCTCGGGCAAGGCGGTCAGGCCCGCGGCGATCGGCATATCCTCCATCGCCGTATAGACCGCGCGGATCGTGCGCAGGGTCTCTGGCGTGAATTGCCATGTCTTGCCCGTCTCCGAATGAACCGGCGCGATGACGATGTTGCCTTCGGGATGCTGGAAATGCACATAGGCCGCCTCGCTCAGCGGATCGTCGGGCAGTTCCTGCCAGATGACATAGCCCGCCCGGTCGATGACCCGCTTGAGGTAGCCGGCAAGCAGTTGTCCGTCATGGTCTCGGGTGATCTCGGGGCGTCCGCGCAGATCCAGAGTGGCCAGCGTCTGGGCCGCGGTTCCGTCGGGTCGGTAGCCGAAGCCCAGAAGAAAATCGCGCATGGCGTCGCGCGGCGATTGCGCGCCCGGCCCGCCGACATGCTCGGAGAGCGCGCGGGCGCGGGCGGCTCGCATTCGGGCAGCCTGTCACTCGCACGGGATGCCTGTCTGCGCAGCGCACGCGAACAGGGGATGAACGTCGCGCGCGTCGACTCGGCCGAAGAATACGCCTTCGGCAACAATCCACCCCGCGGCGTCAAGGTTGTTATGCAGGTGCGGCGCGACGCGTTTTCGGTGAACACCGAACAGCGCGTTTGCCGCTTCAGCTACGCCAACGGAACCGCAGATATCAGCCGGACCTGACCCCACACCTGAGCCAGCCCCAAGCAGGAGACCACCATGACCGTAAAGCCAAGCCTTTTGTCCGCCCTGTGCGGCGTGGCCATCGCAACCGGAGCGATTGCGCAAGAAAACGCCACCGTCGACCCCGCTGCGGTCGACCTCGGCCAGCGCATGTCGATGAGCTATGCCAACCTCTCCGATGAGTACTTCAAGGACCTGCTCGCGCCCGAGCAGATGCTCCGGCTGTTCGTCGTGGCCAAGCAACAGGTCGTCGCCACGGCCTGCGATGGGTTCACGATTGATGAGGAACGGCTCAATGTCGCGCTGAACGCGATCCTCGGCACGCAGCCCAAGAACGAGGACGGCACGTCCAACTATTTGATCTTCGGTCGTGTGATGCATGGCTACGGCATCATCAAGGGCGGCGAGATGGCATTGGCCACCTACGATCCAGAGGCCTATTGCGTCTACGGAACGGACGTCACAGCGGAGTTGTCGGGCAGTGAACAAGAGGGGCTGTTGGTTCTGAGAGTAAGCGAGTAACCGACGACAACGGGTGCGGTCGGTTTTTACCTCGGGCCGGCCGCGCTCACTTGATCAAGGGGCACCAGCAACACAAACGGCGATCCGACCGAGGATAGCTTCGCGCATGCGGAACTGTGGTATGTCTGACGAGCAGTCCAAGAGGTCAAATCCATGCCAAACGCCAGCAGCAAAACCCGCACACGCCTGATCTTCATCCCCGAGGGCTTTGCCGAAAAAGAACGCCTTGTCTCTTACGAAATCGGGAATGCGCTCTTGATGCTGAACCTCAAGTTACAGCAAAACTTCGGATTGCGCGCCGAGGAGTATCAGATATTCATGCTGATCGTCCTGTCGACCGTTCAGCGCTTTGCCCGAAACCCAGGATCCGAGGTCACGTTGCTCGGCCGAACTGCCATGCCACCCGAAGCGTCCGGCTCGATTTCTCGCCGTCGGATTTCGGAAACCCTGGACATACCGTTCGAGACCGTGCGCCGGACGACCGCCAGTCTGCTCGCTCGCGACATGATCGTCGAGCGCCGCCGCGGCTGCCTGTCGACGGCCGGCGGCACACTTGCACGCCTCTCCGAAGATGCGCTGCCCGAGCGCATCGCGCGCAGGTTTTTGTCCGTGAGCAACACCATGACGAAGCTTGGTGCGGCGAAACTGGCCGGACCGGAGTGAGCGCGGATTGCCGCTGCTGGCCCTGTGGATCTCTTGGTAGGGCCAGATACTGCAAAAAGGGTTCGAAATGTGAACTGTATGCATGAACGACGCGTAGAGCACTGCTCATAAACGTGACCGGAATTTCTTACCTTCGCAACGCGCGACACACGTCCCACATTGTGGGAATGCGCGTTGCCCGGGGATTTGCAGGTGTAGCGAACAGCCGGTTCGACGGGTCGTACCGCAGCATCTCTCACTGCTATCGGAGGTCGGCTCTGGGCCGAAAGCAACCGACCTTAGACACAAGAGAGGACATGGAAGCGTACGTCCGGCTAATGTGTTCTCCGCCCAAAACGCTCCTATGCTACCAAATTTTTCAAGCTCTTGGACGGCAGGCAACCGGACGCTTTCCCTTAGTTGTGAAATCTTTTTTCGTACGCTGCGCGCTTCCGGATCGCGGTGATCTGCATCGGGCTATGGCCGGTAACAGAGGCGCTTTCGGGGACACTGCGGCCCCCTACGCCCAGCCTTTTTGATCATGCCCCACCGCATCAGACCGGCGATCGAATGTCAGGGCCACAATGCTTTGAGTTTCATGAGGTTTGCCAGGGAGTGGTGCCGTTTCTCTACAAGCAGCGCATCAAGCCTGCTTCGGACGGCGAACGTGGATTTCAGTATGGATTGGCTGAAATATGCTTCTATGAGCGTTAATTTCACGTGAATGTCACAGTGTTTGCTCATTAGAGCGTCGTAGGGGGCACAGATGAACAGACGATCGGCGATTCTCGAGACGGCACAGGCACGCGGGCGTGTCATGGTTGACGAGCTGGCAGAGCTTCTGCGGGTCTCGGCCCATACGGTGCGGCGTGACATCAATGCGCTCTGCGAGCAGGGCAAGCTGCGGCGTTTGCATGGCGGGGCGGAGTTCATCGAGGGCAGTTCGAACCTGCCCTATGCCGCGCGCAGTTCGCTGAATGTTGCGGCCAAGCAGCAGATCGCGGCGCGTGTGGCGCAGGCGGTTCCGGATGGGGCGACGCTGTTCTTTTCGATCGGCACGACACCTGCCGTGGTGGCCGCCGCGCTTGCCGGTCGCGAGGGGCTGACGGTGATCACCAACAATCTCAACGCGGCGATGGCCCTTTCGGAGGCCCCCGATGTGCGTATCATTCTGCCGGGCGGCGAGCTGCGCCTGCCGGATCGCGATATCCTTGGGCCGCAGGCACTGGAGATGTTCACAGCCTATCGGGCCGATTTCGCGATCTTTGGCGCGGCCGGGATCGACAGCGACGGGGCGCTGATGGATTTCCATGCGCCCGAGGTTCGGATGCGTCAAAGCGCGCGCAACAACGCACGGCAATCCATTCTCGTCGCGGACCGGTCGAAATTCGGGCGGCTTGCCCCGGCGGTCGGCGGGCATCTGGCCGAGGCCGATATGGTCGTGACCGAGGCGCGGCCCGGTGCCAGTTTTGCCACGCTCCTGGACCAGCTTGGGGATCGGCTCGTGGTGACGGGAGAGGAAACATGAGCTTTCTGCACCTCGATGGCCTGACGCGGCAATGGAACGGACAGGGCGGTGTATGCGACATCAGCCTGTCGCTGCCACAGAGCGCGTTCCTGTCGATTCTGGGGCCTTCGGGCTGTGGTAAATCCACGTTGCTGCGTCTGATCGCCGGGCTGGAGCAGCCGCAATCGGGTCGCATCGTGATTGATGGGAAAGACGTGACCGCACTTCCCGCCGCCGAGCGCAACCTGTCGATGGTGTTTCAGTCCTATGCGCTTTTCCCGCATCTGAGCGTGGCCGAGAACGTGATCTTCGGCCTCAAGGTTCGCCGGGTTGCGCGGGTCGAGAGGGAGCGGCGCCTTGCTGAGGTACTGGCCATGACCGGGCTGGCGGGACTGGAGCGGCGCAAACCGTCCGAGTTGTCGGGCGGACAGCGGCAGCGCGTGGCGCTGGCGCGTGCGGCGGTGGCCGAACGCCCTCTTTGTCTGATGGATGAGCCATTGTCCAATCTCGACGCCAAGCTGCGGCATTCGGTGCGCCGCGACATCCGCGTGCTGGCACGCAACCTGAACCTGACGGTGGTTTACGTGACCCATGATCAGGGCGAGGCGATGAGCCTGTCGGACCGCGTGATCCTGATGCAGGATGGCCGGATCGAGCAGATCGGCACGCCCGCGGATCTATATGACCGGCCCGCCACCACCTTTGCCGCGCGCTTTGTCGGCGAGCCGCCGATGGCGCTGATCGACGGGGCGGTGCTGGGGCTGCGAGATAGTGTCACGATCGGTCTGCGCCCCGAGCGGATCAGCCTTGTCCCCTCCGGTCGCGGCGATTTCGACGCGGTGGTCGAGGATATCGAGTTTCTCGGCGGCGAGACGCGACTGGCGCTTGGGCATCCGGCCTGTGACGGGCTGGCCGCGATCGTTCCCGGCCCCGTGCAGCACGCCACTGGCCAGACCGTGGGTGTGGTAATCCCGCAAGAAAATCGGCTCCTTTTCAACTCCGTCACCGGAGACCTCGAAAAGGAGCCGCAGCAGAATCCGCAGGCGCGCATTCGCCAAAATCCCGCGCCCGAGGATGGCCAACAGGCCGCAAGTTCAACGCAACCTGTCAAAGAGGACCTTTGAAAATGACCCGTATGACTGCTGTATCCGCCATATTGGCGGCCTCCACCGCGCTCGTCAATCCGGCCGCCGCCGAGACCGAGCTGACCATGTATTACCCGATTGCCGTCGGCGGTGCGCTCACCGAAGTGGTGGACGGGATCGTCGCCAAGTTCGAAGAGCAGAACCCCGACATTTCGGTCAACGCGATCTATGCTGGCAATTACGATGACACCCGGATCAAGGCGCTTGCGGCGCTGCAGTCGGGCGAGCCTGCGCAGCTGGCCGTGATGTTCTCGATCGACGCCTATGACCTGATCGAGCAGGATCTGATCGTGCCCTTCGACTCCGTGGTCGAGACCGACGAAGAAAAGGCGTGGCTCGACGGGTTTTACCCCGCTCTGATGGCCAATGGCCAAATCGAGGGCCAGACCTGGGGCGTGCCGTTCCAGCGCTCGACCATCGTCGCCTATTACAACAAGGACATGTTCCGCGCTGCGGGGCTCGACCCGGAAAAGGCCCCCACCACGTGGGACGAGATTGTCGAGATGGGCAAGAAACTGACCACCGAGGACCATCACGGGCTGATGATCCCGTCGACGGGCTATCCCTATTGGATGTTCCAGGCGCTGGCCATTCAGAACGGCAAGGAGCTGATGTCGAAGGACGGGCTGACGACTAATTTCGATGACCCCAAGGTCGTGGACACGCTGGAATTCTGGAAATCGCTGTCAACCGTACATGGCATCATGCCCGAGGGCACCGTCGAGTGGGGTACCCTGCGTCAGGCGTTTCTCGAAGGCGAGACGGCAATGATGTGGCACTCGACCGGCAACCTCACGGCGGTCAAGAACAATGCCACGTTCGATTTCGGCGTCGCCATGCTGCCCGGCAAAGAGCGTCTCGGCTCGCCCACCGGCGGCGGCAACTTCTACCTCTTCAAGGACTCGACCGATGAGGAAAAACAGGCGGCGCTGGAACTGATCAAGTTCATGACCGCCCCCGAGCAGGCCGCCGAATGGTCGATCGCCACCGGCTACATGGGCGTGTCGCCCGCCGCCTACGAGACCGAGGCGCTCAAGGCCTACACCGCCGAGTTCCCGCCCGCCCTCGTGGCGCGCGATCAGCTGGAGCATGCGGTCGCTGAATTCTCGACCTTCGAGACGGCGCGGGTGCGTGACGGCCTAAATGCGGCGATCCAGTCGGCACTGACCGGCGACAAGAGCCCGGAAGAGGCGCTGAGCGAAGCACAGGCCGCCGCCGAGCGTCAGTTGCGCGCCTACAAGTAAGCCTGAAAAGGCAGGATGCGGGGCCGGTTCAGCAACCGGCCCCCATGCCGCACGGGGCAAGAGATGACAGACCCATTCTCCTTCGAGCGCCGTCGCCGCGCTATCCATGGCTGGCTATTGCTCAGCCCGGCCCTGCTCATGCTGACGGCGTTCGCCTTTTACCCGTCGCTGGCCACGATGGTGACGTCGCTCTGGTCGCGCGGGACCCGACGCAACCCGTCCGAATTCGTAGGGCTGGAGAATTACCGCTATCTCTTCGACGATCCGACATTCTGGCAGGTGGCGGGCAATAATCTGCTTTATGCGGTTGTCACGATTCCGGTCTCGATGGCGCTGGCGCTGATCATGGCACTCTGGGCGAATTCGAAACTGCCCGCGCGCAGCTTCATCCGCACCGCCTACTTCACCCCCACGGTGTTGCCGATGATCGCAGCGGCGAACCTTTGGCTGTTCTTCTACACGCCCAGTTTCGGCATCCTGAACCAGATCGGCGCGGCCTTTGGTGCGGCCCCGGTCAATTGGCTGGGTCAGCCCGAAACGGCACTCTGGGCGATTTGCGTGGTGACTATCTGGAAGGAGGCGGGGTTCTTCATGATCTTCTATCTCGCCGCGCTCCAGACCATCCCGCCCGACCTGAAGGAGGCTGCCGATATCGAAGGCGCGAGCCGCTGGACCTATACGCGCCGCATCGTGCTGCCGCTCCTCATGCCGACGACACTGTTCATTCTGGTCAACGCGATGATCAACTCGGTCAAGCTGATCGACCACCTCTTCGTCCTGACCAAGGGCGGGCCGTCGGACAGCTCCAAGCTGATCCTGTATTACATCTGGGAAAACGCCTTCGCCTATTTCGACCGCCCGACTGCGGCGGCGATGACCGTGCTGGTGCTGGCGCTTCTGGGGGGGCTGGCGGCGTTTCAGTTCCTTGTTCTGGACCGAAGGACGCATTACCGATGATCCGTTACATGGAAACCACCCTTGCCATCGGCCTTGCGCTGCTCTGGATTTCGCCGCTGGTCTTTGCCCTCTGGGCAGCGTTCCACGACGTCAGCGACGCGGTGAATTTCCGCCTTGCCGCCCCCCTCACGCTCGACAATTTCCGCACCGCATGGTCCGGTGCTCCCTGGCTGGGCTATTTCCTCAACACGTTCTTGTTGGTGACGCTGATCCTCGCCGGGCAATTCCTGCTTTGCACGCTGGCCGGGTTTGCCTTTGCTCAGACCGAGTTTCGCGGACGAGATGCGCTCTTCATTCTGGTTCTGATGCAGCTTTTCATTCTGCCCGAGGTGCTGATCGTCGAGAATTATCGGGTCGCGGCCACGCTCGGGCTGCTCGACAGCATTCTGGGCATCGGCGCCCCCTACATGGCCTCGGCCTTTGGGATATTCCTGATGCGGCAGGCGTTCAAATCGGTTCCGAAGGAGCTCGATGAGGCCGCACGCGTGGAAGGCTGCGGCACTTTGGGCGTGCTCTGGCGGGTCTATGTGCCCGCCGCCCGACCCACCTATCTGGCCTATGCGCTGGTGTCGGTCGCGACCCACTGGAACAATTTTCTATGGCCGTTGATCGTGACCAACTCCCCCTCGACGCGGCCTCTGACCGTGGGCCTGTCGCTCTTTGGTGCGCCCGAGAATGGTGTGGATATCTCGGTCATCTCTGCGGCGACGGTGATGGTGATTGCGCCATTGCTGATCGGGTTCCTGATCTTTCAACGACAGTTCGTGCAGGCCTTTCTGACCGCAGGGGTGAAATGAGGGTAACATGACGCGTATACTCCAGATTTCCGATTTGCATGTCATGCCCGACGGCGTGCTCTTTCAAGGCCGCGTTGATACAGCCGCCGCGCTAAACGATATGCTGGCCGGGATTACCCGGCTGCTACCCGCGATCGGCCCGGTGGAGCGGCTGGTGATTTCGGGCGATCTGACGGAAACCGGCTGCGACGCAGCCTATGTCAGGTTGAACAAAGTGATGGCAGAGTGCCCCGTACCGTGGCTTGCAATCCCCGGCAATCACGACAGCCGTGATGCGATGCGCAGATTTGCGGCACGGGCCGACTGGATGCCGGACCACGGCCCGATCAACTGGTGTGAGGATCTGGGCAATGCCGCGCTAATCGGCCTCGATACGCTGGTCGAAGGACACGCGCACGGCGCATTGAGCGACGAAACGTTGGACTGGCTTCGCACAACGCTCTGCGCTTTGCGGCATCGTCCGGTTCTCCTGTTCATGCACCATCCGCCCATCAAGACGGGGATTGCAGGCATGGATGCGATCGGGCTCGAGCGCCCCGAACGACTGGAGGCCGTGCTTCGCGAACATGACGGACCGCTGCAGATCGCCTGTGGTCACATTCATCGCATGCTGGTCGGTCATTTTGCCGGGCGACAGGTCGTGATCGCTCCCGGAACCTCTCACGCTGTTGGCCTCGATTTACGCGCGGGCGCCGGACTTGATTTTATCCCGGGGCATGTCGGCGCAATTCTTCACATCCTCGAACCCGAGCCTCAGATCCTGCTCATCTCAGCCAAAGACTTCCTGAATCCCATTCAATTCGGATGACCGCATAACAGATCCCTGACGCGATGGGTGCCGGTATGATTTTTGTGGAGTGCTTAGTCAAGCTGCACCGCAAGGATGCGCGCCACCTGATCGCCGATCACCCGTATTTCCCGACTGGGATTCTCGTAATCTGTATCGTCCAGACGCAAAACCGCCCCGGCGCTTAATCGTTCCACGTCACCTGCGCTCGACCTCAGTTCCACTTCGCCGGAAAGCAGGACGCAAAGCTGGCGGCGACTTGAAAAATCCTTGCTGCTTGCATAGCCGGGCGGCAATTCCGTAAAGAAGTAGCGTTTGCAAGGCTGGGCCGAGGACATCATCGGTGACGTGGCCAGAAAGTCGCTGAGGCCAACGTTCAAGTTTATCTCTTCGTGACCAAACTGTGTGCCGCCTTTGCCATCGTTCGAAAAGGTCGTGATCCGCATCGCCATTCCGGCCCCCCTGTTCTGCCTCTTGTGCATGACCTGCACGCCTGGGAATGTCACGCAACCAGAGGCTACAAGTCTCTTTTTCGTTTGGAAATGCATTTCTGAAGACCACTCTGCATTCCAGCGTGGTCAGATGCTGATTTCCTTGCCTATAGCCATTGGACGAGACAGTATTTCAGTCAGAACTGACAGATCAGGCGGCTGGGGTGCGGGATGGGACGATGGCTTGCGGGTTTACTGATGTGGCTTGGCATGGTTCTGCTTGGTGGCGGAGGCGTCATGGCCTGCACGCTGCCCGATATGCGGACGGATATTGCGCCCACGCCACAGACTGGCGGCCCGGTTGAGGTGGATGCATCCTTTGTCGTACTCGACATATTGGGCGTCGACGATGTGAGACAGCAGATCAATGTCGACATTGGTGCGAAGCTTGTCTGGCAAGATCCACGGCTCCAATCGCTCAACGGGTGCCGGTTTGCGAGGTCACAGGTTTGGGTGCCCGACATTATCCTGCAGAATTCCTCCAACCTGCGCACGGCGCGCAACAATGCCCGCGATCAGGTGGTGATCGGTTCCGAGGGACGCGTGACCTACCGGCAGCGGTTCTTCGGCGAGATTTCGACCTATCACAACCTGCGCAATTTCCCATTTGACGCACATGACTTCACCATCACTTTCATGTCGGCCGAAACCGGCGTCGAGACGCTGAAATACGTCCCGGATCAGGCGAACACATGGCTGTCCGACAGGTTCAATATTTCGGGTTGGCACGTCACTGGTCTGACGCTTGGGGAAGAGAGCGCGAAACTGCGCGAGACCGGGCGCAGTCTGAGCATGCTGCACCTGACCATCGCGGCAGAGCGCGAGGTCAATTACTACCTTTTCCGGATCATGCTGCCGCTCTTCTTCGTGGTTGCGATGTCCTGGGTGATCTTCTGGGTACCGCCAAGCAGGTTCGAGTTTCAGATCGGTCTCGGGGCAACCTCCATGCTGACGGTGATCGCCTTCAATCTCGCGGTCGCCGGGGCGCTGCCCCCGCTTGGGTATCTGACGGTGCTCGACCAAATCCTGATATGGTCCATCGCCATGGTGTTTCTGGCCATCGCCGAGGCGCTTGTGACGGGACTTCATGTCGTGAACGGCAAGGAAGCGCGTGCGCTTCAACTTGATCGCGTGGCGCGTGTGGTCTTTCCCATTCTGCTGATTGGCGGATGGGCAGCACTCGCGTTGCGGGGCATGCGCTGAGCGACGTAGCTTTGGGCGCGGTCAC
>MDTG01295118.1_pt1 | contig 11952 bp, 8 predicted proteins | sample 811421 | NCBI WGS metagenome assembly MDTG01 (sample SAMN05326645, study PRJNA326480) | marine metagenome | isolation source: seawater | place: Pacific Ocean: South East | collected 2011 | reverse complement strand
TCCAATTGGAATTGCCTATGCTGTTTGGTCAGGAGTTGGAATTGTAGGAATTACTATTTTTTCTTTGATAATATATGGACAGAATTTAGATTTAGGATCTGTAATCGGAATGGCACTAATTATTGCAGGGATTATTGTGATGCGTCTGTATAGTAATGTTGCCTTTGAGTGATTTTTATGGAAGAACTTACAGATACTCCCAATAATCGTAAAAAAATAATCATTGGGTTAGCCATAGCATTCCTCCTGATATCAAGCGGACCTCGATTAGATTCAGATTTAGGAGAAGAATGGATAGTCGGTGATGAACGGCCGTTGATTATTGCCCACAGAGGTGGCAGTGATTTATTCCCTGAAAACACAATGGTAGCATTCGAAGGTGCTGCAAAATTAGGAGTCGATGTTATTGAAATGGATTTTCAATTAACTTCAGATAATCAATTAGTTACTATGCACGATGATACAGTTGATAGAACAACTAACGGGAGTGGTTTAGTTCGAGAAATGAATTTAGAACAAATCCAAAATCTTGATGCATCTGCTAATTTCGAAAATAAAAATGGGGAAAATCCGTGGAATGGGACACATTTACCTCCCCTTACAATTCAACAAGTTTTAGACCATTTTCTATATTCTCCACATCGACTAAGTTTTGAAATAAAGAATGAAGGAGATGACGGAGAAACTGCTGCAGAACTAATGTATGATGCTATTGCAATACGTGAAATGGGCAATAGAATAGAAATTGGTTCATTCCATATTGAATCATTACATGCTTTCAGAGCCATTAGTCAAGGTGAAATTGCAACCTCTGGCGCAGAATCTGAAATTCAAAAATGTATTATTTTCCCGATGATACAACTAGATAGGTGGTGGCTTGACCCAGGGCCTGCTTCAGTTCTCCAAATCCCTGTAGAAAGAGGAGGATTTAATCTGGCGACTAAGGGAATTATTGAACGAGCACATCAACATGGACAAGCAGTCCAATATTGGACAATAAATGAAAGAGAAATGATGGATCATCTAATTGAAATTGGAGCTGATGGAATTATGACAGATGACCCAATTCTCCTCCGGGAAGCTATACAAGATGCAGGGTTTGAATTGCCTCATTCTTGGGAATTTGGTGAATCATAGGCGAATAGGCCGAGTTGCACCACATGCTTGACACTTCATGAGAGTAGTTCTATCTTCTTTTACGAAATGAGTATCTGGAGCATTACATTGATTGCACAAAATATATGATTTCACATAATTTACTATTTTACTTCTGATTCTTTTAGGAGGAATTCTACCCTTAAACATAACACGTGAAGATTCTCTGGTTCCAGAAGTACCGAGTTCATTAAGCAAAAATTGGTATACATGATTAGGATCTCTGTCCATTTTGGAAATCAATTCAGAGAAGTTCCGAATAATAGTCTGATTTCCCTCTATTAGAATTTCAGGATCAGGAAGTGTCCAACGAGCACGCTCACTAATTTCAGTAGGGATTTTATCTCTAGCACGGTCCAAAAGAGACTCATACTCAAAATCAGCCATAAGCAGCCGACCCCCAACTCCCATTTCAATCTCACCTCAAATAGCCGCTGCATTGATGCACCTAGCCCAGATGTACAGAATCATGAGAAATGAAGTGCAAGTGCTTTTCACAAGATTACATCCTGATGCTAAACCTCCAATTCAAGGAAGTGCACTAGCCGCAGGCTGGGATCTAAGAACTGTAGAAACTTGTGAGATCAAAAAGGGATTTTCAACTAAAGTTCCAACCGGATTGGCGGTTTCAATTCCTGTTGGATATGAAGGACAGATACGTGCAAGATCATCCTTAGGTGCTAAGGGGATAATACTTCCAAATGGAATCGGCACTATAGATGCAGATTATAGAGGGCAAATCCATGTATTAATGACATGGATTGGCGAAGGAGATTCAACTATAATCGAAGCCGGTGAAAGGATTGCTCAAATGGTAATTTCCCCAATACCTAATGTCAGTTTTCTTGAAGTAGATTCTGAGCAATTAGGAGAAACTGAAAGAGGTGGCGGCGGATTCGGAAGTACGGGTAGATACTGATGATACCCTCAATTCAGTCGGTGGATTGAAATCAATTGGATTAAACCACATGCCGGTCAATATGGCGCTGAGCATAGATGAACTTAGAACAAAAGCGAATGAACTACGAGATAGTGGTCTCAATATCCAACAGATTGCGGACGAATTATCGGTCTCACAAACGACAGTGAAATGGTTAGTTACTGAAGGAGTTACTGAGGCACCACCAGACGATATTCGAATTGGTTGGAGAACCATTGGTGCTAGGGCAACTAGAATTGAGGCAATTGGACTAATTCTTGCAGATATTATCGATGAGGAATTAAAAGGAGATGTAGATACAATTGTAGGTATTAGTATCAATGGAATTGCATTTGCCCAATCATTAGCAGGTCATATAGATGCTGATTTTGCTATTTTTCGATCTGTTGATGGGGACGGGTCAGGGCATCTTTCCAATAAATATGGAAATGTAGCAGGAAGAAATGTTGCTATTATTGATGATGTTTTATCCACTGGTTCAACCATGAGTAAAACAATCGAATCTCTTCGTGCAGAGGGAGCTAATGTTTCCCTCTGCATGGTTTTAGTCAATAAAACAGAACGAAATGAAATTGATGGCGTGCCTCTTCGAGGCATAATTAGAGCAGTTAATGTCTGAGGTCGATAGATGCACTGGGCAGAACGAACTGCGGCTAACCTCGCTCGGCGAGGAGAAACCCATCTTATTGCAGCAGGAATTACTCCTTCTGGGGAATTCCATATTGGCCATATTCGAGAAATTCTTACCTGTGACATGATAGTTAGAGCATGTAATGATTCAGGACTAAACGCTGAATTGCTCTTTATCGTTGATTCAATGGACCCTCTAAGAAAAGTATATTCATTCTTATCAGACGATTATGAACAATTCATTGGCCACCCACTTTATCGTATTCCTCCTCCCGATGAAAACGGAAAACCAATTCTTGATTCAAATTCCAGTTATGCAGAACATTTCCTTAATCCATTCCTCGATGCACTATCAGAATTGGGTGTTAAACTACGTATTTCATGGAATCATGAAGAATACAAAAATGGTAAATTCGAAAATGCAACACGTCTTTTTTTAGAAAATCGAGAAAATGTTGCTCAAATATTAACTGAAGTTTCAGGAAGACCCTTGAGTGAGGGATGGTGGCCTTTTTCCCCTATTGGCTATGATGGAAGCTTCGATGGAATTACAATAACAGGATGGGAAGACCCGTACGTGACATGGATTGATTCGAATGGAGAAAGTGGAAAGTCACATATTGGAAGAGATGAAGGGAAATTACCCTGGAGATTAGATTGGCCTGCAAAATGGAATTTTCATGAAGTATCATGTGAACCATTTGGGAAAGATCATGCCGCATCCGGTGGAAGTTATTCAACGGGACGACTTTTAGTTGAAATTCTCGGCTCAAAGGCACCCCATCCTGTGCCATATGAATGGATTCAACTCAAAGGAATGGGGCCAATGTCTAGCAGTGCGAATATTACAGTAGGACCACTAGAAGCTCTAGAAATTGTACCGCCTGAAATTTTACGATTCCTAATTGCTAGAAATAAACCAAATAGACATATTGAATTTGATACGGGAGGAAGTTTACTTGAATTAGCAGACCAGTACGAACGATTACTAGCAACTTGGAAAGCAGATGAACCCCCTGATGAAAACTCCACAGATAGGGTAAAAACCGCTTGGAATGTAGATCGAGCAAAAATTTCTCTAAGTCAAACCAAACCAGAACTTGGAGATTCTGAACAAGTTGCCACAAATGTGTCATTTCGCCATCTTTCAATGGTGGCTCAGATTAGATCCGTGGATAACGACGTATGGATCTCTCTTAGAAACTCGGGATTATTACAAAATGAACCAAGTAAATCGTTGAAAGATAGATTACGACGTATGAGAAATTGGATTAATTCAAATCACTTTCCTGAAGAATATAAAATCGAAATTCAAAACCAACTCACGGATGAAGCAATGAATTCATTCAACAAAGGAGATTTAGAATATCTAACTAATCTTCGAGAAGCATACCAAAATTGTGAGTGGATTAATTCAGAAATTAATGACAAGATATGTAATTTAGCAAGAGAACAAGGAATGCAACTTCGAAACGCATTTGTAATCTTATACCAAATTCATCTTGGTCGACCCCATGGCCCTCGTTTAGCAGCAGTTTTAGCAGAAATACCTAGAGAAACTGCAATTGAGGCTTTGGATAGAGCAATAAGTTCTCTTGATTGACCATGTTGACTCACACCTATCGGCATCCTTCATATGTAGAGGGTGTATACTCCCTCCATGCCCGTACACTGCCCCACATGTGAGGCAGCAGTCGAAGCAACTGCAAAGTTCTGTTTACAGTGCGGACATGACCTATTGGTCATCGGTCCAATTACATCGACTGGGCACGATGTGAGACAACTCAAGGAACTTATTAGATCGAGGAACGATTTAGCAATGGCCGAAAAGTTTGATCTAATTGCAAAAATAGAAGACGGCGCTAACCCTATTGAATTAGGACTTGCAGCAGCAAGTGAAGAAGATGCTGCAATTGCATTAGCAGCAGAATCTGCACAATCTTCCAACGATGAAAGCCCTAGTCAAGCGGTTTCCACTGCAGTTAATTCGGCACTAAGCGGAGGTATAACGCGAAACCCTGCTGCTGCTGCTGCTGCTGCTGCAATATCCCATGATACTACTGCTTGGTCACTTGTTAGTGGAGGAAAAGTAGACCTAAATAGTCCAGCATTTCTACAAGCCATGGAATTAGGAATGAATGCAAGTCACCATATCCATGATATCGCAGCCGGCGGAATTGAAGCATTAAGTAGCGAGGATTTGAAATCAATTCCGGTTCTTAAACCACCTAAGAAATCATTCTGTCCAAAATGTGGGTCAGATATTCACGCACATACTATGCTCCAATGGAGAAAATGGAGAGACCATTCCGGCGAAGTTGTCCAACTTCAAACCCAAGCAGGGATGGAAACTGCGATTATCCAGACTGCTGCACATTATCTAGCCTCAATTGATGCTTTGGAATTACAAGTCCAAGAATTGCAGGCAGCATTAGATGCTGCTGATCCTGAAGCAGTAAAAGAAGCGATGGCAGCCGAATTTGACAACGAAATAAGAGCAGAACTTTCTTCAGAATTAGAACTTGCCCTTAGAGATCAAATCGAAGAAGAAATCCGTGCTGAATTAGTTGCATCTCGATCTATTTCTAGTAGAGCAGGAACAGTTAGTCGCCCAATGGGGGCGAGTTTTAGACCTAAGTCTAACCCTGCGCCTAAACCCGCTCCGAAGAAGAAGGAAGAAAAACCTGAACCTAAGGAAGAAAAACCTGAACCTAAGGAAGAAAAACCTGAACCTAAGGAAGAAAAACCTGAACCTAAGGAAGAAAAAACCGAACCTAAGGAAGAAAAGAAATCAGCTGCTCAAATGATGTTTGGAGGAGGTCGAAAGAAAGTTACATTTGAAGGAGATGAAGGAGATAAACCACAATGGTTCCTAGACAATGCCCTTCATACAATTTATGACCCTCATGGTACTGGTAAAGAACTCAAACCTAGAACAATTCTTGCTAGATCATCAGATGGGAATGTAAGGGTTCAAGATGTAGTCCGAATCTATGGAGAACAAGGCATCGATGGTCTTTCTGAACTTGCTTGGACTAGTCCACTTACTCAGTATATTATCGAAGCTTTTGATGCTTGCTAATCTCGGAAGGTCTATTCGCCCAGTAGTCTACACCCTTACATGCCTGACGTTGGTTCATTGTCGTCTTACTACTGGAGAACTCTCTCCACTATGGATTTTGAAATAGGTTGGACCATGGGTCTAACTCACCTAATTTCAGTACTAGGACTCATTACTTCAATCGCTCTAATTTTCTTGGCATTATTGATCATTAGAGCTCGACCAAAGGCTGCTGAAAATCGATTCATGTGTGTACTTCTTCTTGCTGAATCTTGGAGAGTGCTTGCACAATGGTACAACCTTGTACCTCTAGGTCCAGAATTTATTCCGATTATTCAATATTATAGAGTTGGATGGTACTTCTGTGGAATTTTATGTATTATGTTGTATATTTCTACAGTTTCTTTTTATCCCACTAAGAGAACAAAATTCATGACAAAAGAGGTAATTAGAAACAATTTATGGTGGTTTTTACCCGCAATTAGTGCTATCTTACTTGGGATTATGATTGGTGCAAACGGAGGCCTTCAAAATACAATAGGAGGAACAATGCATGTAGATTGTAGCCAACCAATGGTATTCGATTCTGAAGGAAATTCTCCAGCAACCCTAACCTATTCAACAGGAATGCCGGAAACTACTGGAGTTTGCAATCAGGACCTCTCACCATATGTCTACTTTGTACCAGAAGCAGGTTCCGGACTTAGTACACTACTTCTTCTAACACCCATTCTTTCAGCAACTATTGCTATGTTCATGATGCGAAGTGCTTGGAAACTTAGCAAAGAAGAAGGGCGTGAAGATGATGCCAATGAAGCTCGTTCTCTTTTCATTGGTTTCACCGGAAAAGTCACCATCAAAGGTATGGCAGTAATTTCAATTATTGCGACGACTGTAATGTTTGGACGATTTAATCTTGCAGACATGACGACAATTGATGATATAGATCAATTAGTAATCTACTTCTATTGCTTGTACGCATTTTTATTCAGTATTCTGCTAACTGGAATGTTTGAAGGATTCATGTTTACATATGCAATTCTCAAAAACGATATATTAGGGATAGATGAGAAATTAAGAAAGGCGTTTAGTACAACAATTTTTGCAGGTATTGGAGGTATAATGCTTATCGCAGCCACTGAAACAATGGAGGGATATATCCCAGGTGGAGGTTTAGTTGGAGGACTAATCATTGGTGCACCACTAATTGTACTTAGAAAACCAATATTCACAGTAATCAATAACTTCTCAACAATGCTAATGCCAGAAGCGTTCACAAAGGCAGAATTGTCTTACATTGAAGCCTATGAAATAGCTATGGAAGATAGAATCATTACAGAAGAAGAACGAAAATTCCTCAAACTACAAGCAAAAACATTGGGATTAGATCAGGACCGAATTGAATACATTGAATCATGGTATAATACCAATCTTGAGAATGAAGAAGAGTGAAAAATCACGTGCCAATTAATCGGCGAGGTTCTGGAAGGCCCTCTCGAGCAACAGCAATCGCTTCTACTTCCATTCTAGCTCCATTTAACGTGGTGACAAATGGAATATTGAGTTCTACTGCTAATCTTCGCATCATATTTCCATCAAGTACTGCTCCCCCTGATTTTGAAGGTGTATTGAGGATGAGTTGAATATCTCCTTGGCGCATCAAATCTAGAGCATCAGGACTTCTGCCTTCTGCAATCCTATATGCAGTTGAAACTTCTAGCCCCCCTACATCTCTTAGAATCTGAGCGGTACCAGGTGTTGCATGTAATTGAAAGCCCAATTCCTGTAATCTGGATGCATGGCTGATTACTTCATTCTTATCCGAATCTCTTACAGTAATGTAAACTCCTCCAGATGTAGGAACTGGTAATTCAGTAGCTAATCTGGCTTTTAGATAAGCAGAAGCAGGATCCTCATGAGAACCCATTACTTCTCCTGTTGACTTCATTTCAGGACCAGGAGCAGGATCTAATCCTCTCAATTTCAAAAATGGGAAAACTGGAGCCTTTACGCAAACAAGATTGGTCTCTAAACGGGGATATTCCACTTCAGAAAGTTTAGTCCCAAGTGCTAACCTAGCAGCGATTCTTGCTAATGGTACACCTGTTGATTTTGCAACAAATGGGAATGTACGGCTCCCTCGTGGATTTACTTCTAAGACGTATAGAACATCGTCCTTAATCGCATACTGAATATTGAAACATCCTTTGATACCTAACCCTACGCCAATACGTTTGGTCCAATCTTCTACCTGTTCAATGATATCTTGAGAAACATTCTGAGGAGGAATAAAGCAGGTTGAATCACCTGAATGAATCCCTGCCTCCTCAAGATGCTCCATTATAGCACCAATTAGAACTTCTTCACCATCACAAACTGAATCAACATCTAACTCCATAGCTCCTCCAAGGTATTGATCAACTAAGAGGGGCTTATCAGGTGCAATATACGCTTCCGACATGTAAGCATCTAATTGATTATCATCAGTCAGAATCTCCATCCCTCTTCCTCCTAAGACATATGATGGCCGAATGAGAACCGGGTATCCAATCTCAACTACAGCTGACCTTACATCGCTAGGAGATGCACCGGTAAGGCCCCTTGGCATCCTGAGTCCTTGTTTCTTGGCAAAAGACTCGAAACGTTCTCTATCGCTGGCTTCATCTACGGCATCAGGACTTGTTCCAATTAATTCTGTTTCAATCCCCATTGAGCGAAGATGATCCATTCTTTCATTCATCGGCAATGCTAGATTAATTGCAGTTTGCCCTCCAAATTGTAAAAGGAGACCGTCGGCATTTTCTCTAAGTAGAACCTCAAGAACACATTCTAAGTTAAGCGGATCAAAATACAGTCGATCACTCGTATCGAAATCAGTAGAAACAGTCTCAGGATTATTATTGATTAGAATCGCTTCATGACCTTCATCTCGAATGGCTTGAACTGCATGAACACACCCATAATCAAACTCAATTCCTTGACCAATTCGAATTGGCCCTGAGCCAATGACAACATGTCTGCTTGATTCTGTTCCATCGTCACGTTGTCTTCTTTCGTGAGGAACAGAATCTACTCCTGCAGGAGAGGATCCACCTTCATACGTAGAATAGTAATATGGAGTAACAGCAGCAAACTCGGCTGCACAAGAATCAACCATTCGATAAACAGGATGTATACCAAATGAGTGTCTTCTCTCCATTATTGCCAACGGACCATGATCATAATCTAATCCTTTAACACCTAATGGGGGGAATCCAGCTAAAGCATCAGAAATATGAGCATCAGTCATTCCATTTCCTTTCCATCTTCTAAGATCGACTTCGGAAATATCTGAAGGTGAACCACCATGAGCCATTATTTCCATCTCATTATATGCCAAAGATTGGAAACGATGGAGGAACCAACGTGTAATGCCTCCAGTAACTTCGTGGACTCTTTCAATATCCCAATTTCTTCTGAATGCCTCGATTAAAGCTAACATTCGTCTATCCGTTGGAACACGTAACCATTCTTCCAATTTGGCATCAGATAGTGGTTCAGACGCTCGATCAATTTGTCCTTCTCCTTCGGATTCATCGGCTAAAGTAAGAGGTCGAGGGTGTGGATTTCCCACTTCTAAAGAGGCAATTGCTTTGAGAAAGGCTTCCTCAAAGGTTCTTCCAATTGCCATTACCTCGCCTGTGCTCTTCATCGAAGTACCTAATGTTCGATTAGCAGTTCGGAACTTATCGAAAGGCCACCTTGGAATCTTTACGACACAGTAATCTAAAGTTGGCTCGAATGCGGCTGTAGTTCCCTTTCCAGTTATTGGATTTGGTAATTCATCCAATGTATACCCTACAGCGATTAATGCGGCCATCCTAGCAATAGGATATCCAGTTGCCTTAGATGCAAGAGCAGAAGATCTACTCACTCGTGGATTTACTTCAATAGTTCTTTATTCTCCAGTTTTCTGATTGAATGCAAACTGTACATTGCATCCACCCTTGATATCTAATCGACGGATTAGGCGAAGAGCAGCGTCACGTAACATCTGATGATCTCGGTCTGACAGTGTCTGTTGAGGAGCTACAACAGTGGATTCACCAGTATGAACTCCCATTGGATCAATATTCTCCATTGTACAAACGATGATGCAATTATCTGATGCATCCCTCATCACTTCATACTCATGTTCCTGCCAACCTAGAATACTCTCTTCGATTAACACTTGGTCTATTCTACTATGCAAAATCCCCTGGCTAGCGATTTCAACTAATTGCCCCTTATTCCAAGCAGTTCCTCCACCGAGTCCACCTAAAGTAAAAGCAGGCCGAATTAATAGAGGAAAACCACCCAGTTCTTCTGCTGCTTCTAAGACTTCATCGATAGAACCACAAGCAATTGCCTTCGGGACAGGGAGATCAATTTCTTCACAAACTTGTTTGAAACGATCACGGTCTTCAGCATCATCAATTGCTTGGAGGTCACAACCAATTAATTCCACATTCAATGAATCTAAGGTTCCATCATGGGCCAATGAACTAGCTATGTTTAATGCAGTTTGACCCCCCATTCCGGCAAGAAGAGCATCAGGCCTCTCAATTTCCAGAATTCGTTTTACAACATCTGGTAATAGTGGTTCAATGTATATCCTATCAGCCATTGAAGGATCATTCTGAATTGTAGCTGGATTACTATTTACCAAAATCACTTCATATCCTTCTGCTCTAAGAGCACGACAAGCTTGAGAACCTGAAAAATCAAACTCTGCTGCTTGTCCAATTCTAATTGGACCACTACCCAATAATAGAATTCGATGAATATCTGTCCTCTTGGGCATCAATTCTCACCTCCAATTAGACTAGGAGTTGCAATTGGTTCTAATGGAGTAGGAACGGAAGTTCCCAAATGTTCAGCAACAATAGCAGAAAAACGGTCGAATAATGGGTTCGCATCATGGGGCCCAGGACATGCTTCAGGGTGATATTGAATTGAAAATGCGGGTCGACCAACTACATCTAAACCCTCTACAGTTCTATCGTTGGCATTTACATAGCGTACTGTAACTTCTGAATCAATAGCATTGGGTTCTACATCAGAACATGCACCTGTTGGATGCGCTGCCAACATTCCCTTCTTTGGATCTGCAATTGCAAAACCATGATTCTGAGAAGTGATACTAACAGTATTATCCATTAAATCAACAACTGGTTGATTTGCACCTCTGTGTCCATAAAGCAACTTGTAGGTGCGAAGGCCAGAAGCAAGTCCAAGCAACTGATGGCCTAGACAAATCCCCATTGTTGGATAACCCGAAGATACTGCCTCAGCAAGTACCCTACGTGCAGATGTCGCTGCTCCAGAATGAGCAGGATCACCCGGTCCATTGGAACAGAAAAATGCATCAGGACTCCATTTAGAAACGAGTGGGTCAAAATCAGATTTGGCAGGAACCCAAACTACCTCAAAACGTCGACATAACTCTCGAAGAATGTTGAATTTAACTCCGCAATCAATAGCAATCAATCTTGGAAGTGGTGTTCCTTGGCCATCTGTTGCACCGGGATTGAGGAGAACATCATCATCCCTAGATACAAGATCTACTAAGTCTTCTAAATCGGGACTTGTAGCTTTAGCTAACCTAGCAGCAAGAGATTCTTCTTCTTCTATTGGTCCAAAAACACATAACAGCGTACCATATTCCCTTACTCTTCTAGTAATAGACCTAGTATCAACTCCTTGAATACCTGGGACTCCATGAGAATGAAGTAAATCATGAAGAGAACCAACAGAATCTCTGTGATCAGGGATCTCAATTGCTTGTTTACAAACAACACCGCGTGGCCATACCTTACTTGACTCTGAAATTCCGGGAATGACACCATAATTACCCAATAATGGCCATGTAAATGTAAGAACTTGCCCGGCGAAAGAGGGATCAGTGAGTGATTCTTGGAATCCAGTCATTCCCGTAGTGAAGACTAATTCGCCTTCAGCAGCTACAGATGCGCCGAATAATGTCCCTTCAAAGCGCCCCCCATCTGCGAGTAATAATACTCCTTTTCCATGGGCTTCTCCAAACTCTGATGAACGGCCTTCGACTAAACGATCCGCAGCATCCTCTGCAGAAAAAGGAAGAGAAACGCCAGGAATACCTGCGCCCGGGGTGAAACCTGTCCCCTTT